>Ga0255768_10000801_pt1 | contig 32797 bp, 46 predicted proteins | sample 071ome_33_FD_179983 | JGI IMG/M metagenome (GOLD analysis project Ga0255768, IMG submission 179983) | Coastal salt marsh microbial communities from the Groves Creek Marsh, Skidaway Island, Georgia - 071412AT metaG (version 2) | ecosystem: Environmental > Aquatic > Marine > Intertidal zone >...
GGTTTCATGTGGGTATTGGAAAACTTGTATCATTTCACTATCTCCACATCCGCTTCTGTCTCTATGACCACCCTGGCACCACAGGCCAGCAAAGGCTTGTCGTTGCCACCGTACACGATCTTGCTTGGTCCTTTGATGTCGACCTCGTGGCAGTAGGTGTTCTTTGAACCTTGTTTGATTGTGATCACAGGATCGTTCGTTCCGTGCTTCTTGTTTGCCCTGATCACGTGTTGGTTCACGTGTATGTATTTCTTCTTTGTCCTCATAGGTCCTTTATCTTCTTCAAATCCGCGGCACTCAGTTGCGGTATCAGTATGTGTATCTTGACATAAAGGTTACCACGTATGCCTATCGTTTTATGTACAGGCATTCCCTGTCCCTTCACTTGTAGTATGGTGTTGGGTTGTGTTCCTGAAGGTACTTTTACTTTAATTATTTTGTCTTCAAGGGTTTTCAGATTAAACTCATATCCACGAACTGCTTGGAAACAGTCTATGGTCTTGTCTGTGTATAGGTCATTGCCTTTGCGTGTGTACCCGTCTGAATCCAACACACTCATAACAACCATAAGATCTCCACGTGGTAAGTTCTTTATAGAATCATCACCCATGCCCGCGTACTTGAATGTCACACCATGTTGCACACCCGCTGGAATGTTCACGGTCGCAAATTCGTCCCTGCCACTGGGCAGTTTGTAGTTTATGGTCTTCTCACTCTTGGTCATTGCCTCTTTGATGCTGATTGCCATCCTCACCTGTACGTTCCTATTGCCCCTGGTCTGTGCCCTGTTCTGTCTGAATATCCTCTCTCCACCTGGTCCTCTGGTGAAGTTGAAACTGGTGTTGAAGTCCATGTCTCCGCCCTGGAAACCTGAGAAGAAGTCACCAAAGATGTCCTCGTTGAAGAACGGATGCTGTCCGCCTCCCGTGTTGGCGTTGCCGAACTTACGCATGGTGTCGTAGTCGTGCCTCTTCTGTGAGTTCTTCAGTGTGTCGTGTGCCTCGCTGATCTCCTGGAACTTGTCCTTGTCACCGCCCCTGTCAGGGTGATGTTTCTTGGCTAGATCCTTGAATGCTTTCGTGATCTCCGCACTGGTGCTTTGCTCATTCACACCTAGCACGTCATAATAATTCTTCATCATTATTATTTTACACTAGATTGTGCGTTTGTCAACGCAGTGGTAATTACTTGCTGGATTTTGCTCTTGAACCTGTGTAGAGTCCAAACCAGGCCGCTCCAGCGCCAACCACGATCGAAACAAGTCCTGACTGTTCCATTGTGGGTGCCGCTAGGTTCATGTACCATATCACCACTTTGTAAAGTAGGAATATGTAGGTTGAGATGAACACTCTTGGGAATATTCTCCAACTGTCAATGGCCTTGGCAAGATCTATCAAGCCTTGGTACCTGTTCTTAGAACTGTCGTGTACGTTTGTGTCAACGTCTAATTCAATGTTGATTTTTTTCTTTTGCACTAACTTGTCTTCGGTAAGTTGTTCAGCCATTATTTGATCCCCGGTATCTTAGCGTTTCTTTTCCTGTGACCATTCCAAGCAACAAAGCCACCTATCCTCAATGACCAATATGCCAGGTAGTTCATTGAATAGAATCCGTTAACGATTATGTTGATGTCTCTGAAGATCTCATCTGCTCTCTTCTGTGTCAACTCGCCCATTGTCTTTTTCTTGTTTGCTTCTAGAAGTGTTTTGTATTTGTATGCGTAATCATGTACTAGTCCACCCATCAGTAAAACACCAACCGGAGAGAAGAAAGTCCTTAGGAACTTTGGAATACTTGCACCATCAAATTGGAATCCTGCTGGGATAACATATTCTTTTCCGTCTATGTTGTACTTCCAGTCATCCGTTAGCACCCAGTTTCTTGTTGATAACAACCACATGATTATACCTTTCCAGAATCCTTTGCCTTTGGTCTTGATCGGCACTGGTTGTAACTTCGGCATTCCTTTGAAGTTGAATTTTAAGTTTGGTTTTTGTTTTTTGTCAAATACATTGATGATAGCGGCTATGATCACGACTGCGATAAGCACAGTCCATTGCCAAAATTTCATTGCTAAAGTTATTAATAGTTCCATTTACTCTCCTCGTTTATGTGCGTATTTATTCGATCGCACCTTTGACAACACCTGCTTCTACCAGTTTCTTCCTGTTCTTCATGTGTTGTTTCTGCACGTCCTCTTTGGCTCCACCAAAGTAAGCCACTGCGTGACCCTCTTTGCACATGATCTGTGACACCTGTTTGCCGTCTATGATGAAGTCTCCAAGCACTCTTCCGAACTTGCCCTTCATGTCCTCACCTTTCTTGCTGATGGTTGTCTGCAATATCGGTTTTGGACCAAGCAATGATTTCAATTTTGCTTTTGCGGCCAATCCGAATTTCTTTTCAATCTTGTCTCTTGTCCTTGATTCTGGCGTGTCTATGCCCATGATCCTCACACGTTCATTCATCTGCCATATTCCGAAGCCTAGGTCGATGTCCACGTCCACCGTGTCTCCATCCACCACTCTTCTCAATTTAGTTCTGTACGTCCACATTATTTTTTCTCCTCTGTCCCTTCGTAGTATTTCTTGTATTCCTCAAGTAGGCTGTTTGTTTCTTGTAGTTTCTGTCTGATCTGTGCGAAGTTCTTGGACAAAAGTTCATAGTCCTTGTCGGTCAAACCAAACAGCACTGGGTCTATACCCGCTTCTTCCAATTTCTTAAAGACCTCTTCTGCGTTCTCACTTGTGATCACTATCCAACGTATGTCTTCTAATGTAAGAGGCATTGGGTCTGGCAGGTTCAACTTCTGTCTTGGTTCTTCAACAGTGAACAGTTTGATCCTCTTCTCACCACCTATGCCACAACCGGTCAATAATAATATTAATGATATTGCTAAAAATTTATTCATATGGCACGTAATTCGGATTTGCTAGGCTTGGGCATTCCGGGTTTATCTCCGAGTTCTTGGTTGCCTTCAGTTCCGCTTCGGTGTGTTTAGCGCCTGATGCCAATTCAACACACCTCTTGGCGTTCACGGAACCCTTGTTCATTATTCGTTCGATGGCCGCTGTCCTGTCGATGGCCAGTTTGCCAAAATCTCTTTTCTTCTTGTTGAAACGTTTGTCTAGATCGTCTAGGTCCTTCTTGAAAGTCATCACGAGATTGTTGAGTTTCTTGTTGCTTTCCATTATGGCCTCGAAGTCCACCTTCTGTTGTTCTATCAACTTTGTCTGTGCTTCTATGCCCTTTTCCAGTTCTATCTGATTGGCCTTGAGTGTGGCGTTGTCCGCCCGCAGTTTCATTACATAAACGCCCGCACCGGCTATACCAGTGATCAGCATTATGGCTATTGCCATCTTTATCGTTGAAAACATAATGTACGTATTTATTGGATAAGACCAGGCTTGTAAACGGTTTTACCGTTTTCCTTCATGGCAGTCAGAATAGACTTTCTGTTACCTTCTGACTTGTATGACACGTGTACCCAGCCTGAATCAGGTATGCCCGGAGTGTAGAATTCCAATATCAATTGGTCGAAGTCGCAGTTCTCGGATATCCATTTGGCAACATCATAATTTCCTGTGCCTGGACATTCTATGTCCACGGCCTCACCTTTACAGTGTTGCGATTTAGAAGAACCACCCACTGCTTCGTTCAGTGCTGGTCCCCTGTATCCAGAGTTGATCACTGTAACGCCAAATTTGTCTCTGACCTTCTGCACGACATTTTCAAAAAGTGCTTTAGCACTTTCAAGATGCTCCGCACCTGGTGTGTTGTCTAGGCCTTTCCTTGTGGCTGTCTGGCTTTTTGTGAATTCTGCTAGTGTGAAGTTTGTGCTTAATCTCATACACTTATTTATCAATAAGTGCGTATATTAAATATTACCAACCTGCTTTGCTCATCAGTGCTGACTGGCCATCCTTGCTGAATATGAATCTGTCTTCCGTGGTCTTGGTGATCTGGTATGGACCAAAGTATTTGGTCAGGTACATGCATTCGCTCATCGCTGACTCGTCCAGTTTGAATGCCTTGATCTCGTTCATGATCATGTTGGTTGATCCAAATGCGTGTAGTTCGAATTTCAATGTGTCCGCTTTCTGTTTCTTTATTTGCACCATGTTGTTGTCCAGTTTGAACTCCATCATCTGGAATCTGTCAAAGAAATCCTTTATCTCCCCCAGTTTCAGAGAATTGATCTTTTGATTGTATGCCTCTGGTGTCCTCGGTAGCACATCTGCTAGATTTTTAGCACTGGCCTCGAATGGCACGGTCCTCTTGTGATACGTGAACTCGAATGTATCAATGTTTGTGAGTTTCTTGAGATCGTCTAGGAACTTCCTGATGTGTTGGTCCACCGCTTCTACCCTCGCGAACTCAATGAAAACCCTGTGCTTGCCGTCTTCCAGTGTGCCTGGCGTGGCATCTGCGTCCAACACTTCCTTGTATCCTGTCTCCGCGAAACGTTCCAGGTCCTTGGCAGGTGCCATTCCGTCAACCGTGAACGCCAAGACCATGATGTTCTTGTCGTCACCCATCTTGGATTTGAATTGGTCAACTGAGAATCGTTTGCTAACGACTCCGTCCAGGTCTCCGGCCTTTAATCCTTCATTAACTAATGTCATCTAAACTACTTAAATCTCCAGACGCCTGTGCTTGTTCGTCCTGGCTCTCGATCTCGTCCTTGCCGTGTTTGAAATTGCCGATCAAATCTTTTGGCATCTTGATTTCTACAACCCATATGTCATGTGCGTCTATCTTACCCTTGGTTGTTCCTGGTCTGTAGTCCTCCGGTGATTTGATCTGTCTAGGTTTCATCAACTCGTCTCGTTTGTATGTGACTTTACAACCTCTGTCTAGCAATCTCTTGCCTCCCGCAGGATCTGGCATCTTGTCTGCTGGCCACATGAAAGAACATGTGACGAAGTGTCTTGAATCCACCGGGCCTGACAGTAATTCTCCATCCTCCCAGTTCTGGAACACGTACACATCTAGTTCGTCCACGACCCTCTCGAAGTCTTTGAGTATGCCCAAAGTAGGGCCTACTGCGTATAGCGATTGTACGTTTTTGATTATGTCTAAGACGTCATGCATAGTTCTTATTTATCCTAAATATCTGTGTTGTAAAATATGCATACTTAATCTGGAAATTTGATCTTAAGTATTTGTACATGAGTCGACAAAGACACATCAAATCAAAATCAACCACAACCTACGAGGACCCTTATGTTATCATCGAACGGCCTACAAATGCGACCTTTATTTCAACGCAAACTATGGAAACTAATGAGGAAGAAACGAGTGTACGACAAGCGTGTAAGTTTGTACATGCAGAATCAGAATTGGCTTAAGATAAGGAAACAGAAGGACAGACGTAGACGTAGGATATTAATGAAAATATGGCGAGCCAGCCAATTGGCTATGCTAAAGCGTATGTACAATCAGGCTATTTGACGAACTGATCCATCGCTTCAGCGTACCACTGTCGGTAGTGCTGTTCTATACGTTCGAATGGAATCTCGTCTCTCTGTGCGACGGGTATCCCAGGTAGTTCATTCTTGAGTACCTCTTTGTTAATTAGATCAAGTACCACTGTGTATTCCAGCATCTTGCCTGGACCGATCTTCTTCTTTGACAGTTCCACGAACTCGTCAAACTTCTTGTCTGGTTTTATTATGTACTTGACACAGAAGTATCTCTTCTTGTTGTGTTTGCTACCCATTGTTTAACCTCGATAATTTTATCATGACTGATGCAAGGTTTATTTCAGGATCTGCTACAAATGAGTGATCGACTAATCCCTGCTTGATAATTAGCACCGCTTTGTCCTGTGCGTCCTCATCTTTGGATATGATTTCCAAGTTGTCATACAGCCATCTGTATATCTCCTCACACTCCTCTGGTCTAGCCTGAGCACACACCAGTTTCCTTGCTTCTTGTATCCGGCCTTGCTTGAATAGATCCACCATCTGCAGTCTGTAGTCCTGTTGTCCTGAATCTCCCGATGCTGGTGGCATCAGTTTGCCGTCCCTAGCGTTCTGTTGTAACATGTTGATACATTTCCTCATGTCAGGATAACTTGCCTTCACGTAGGTGTCCAGTATCTCTATGTCTGGTGTTATGCCTTCCTGTATCAATATCTCACACGCCCTCGCCGTGAACTCTGTCTTGTCTATGGTCTCCATGTGGAAGCCTTGGCATCTCGAATGCAGTGCTGGTATGACTCTGTTGGGATAGTTGCAGGTCAATATGAATCTCGCTGATGTGTGATACATCTCCATCACACCACGCAACGCCGCTTGGCCATTTGGTGACATGTAGTCTGCCTCGTCCAGCAACACATACTTGTATGCACCGAATGGCATGATCTGTACGAAGTTGTTGATCTTCTCACGCACAGTATCAACGGAGTTTTCCCTCGAAGCATTTATCTCTAAGATATCATAACTGCTGACATCCAGTTCTCCAAACAACACCTTCGCCAGTGTGGTCTTGCCCACTCCCGGTGCACCACTCAATAGCAAGTGTGGGATCGCTTTGTCGTCGATCCAAGATTGTATCTGTTGTCGTTGTGCTTCGTCTCTGACCACGTACTCTTTCAGAGTCTTAGGTCTGTATTTTTCTACCCATAAATCTTTCATATGTGTTATATTACAGAAGTTTCCTTCGCTTGTCTATATAATTGTTCGGTTGCCATGTTTTTTCCTTTGGCCTCCACCTGTATGTCGAAGTTTTCTGAGAATGACAGTGCCCAGTCATTTACCTTCCTGTTTGGTAATAAGTCCGAGTGTGCCCTAAGTTTCTGTTTCTTGCAACCTCTTTCCAGTAGATCCTTAATGTTGTGCATCTCTGTGTGTGTTCGGTCTCCAAGTCCAGCAACCGCCAGGTGTTCATCTCTGGAATACGAGTAGTGCATACTGGGTCTCACACCACGCCATGAGTCTATGACTCTCTTGACTCGATCATCTGTTGCTTCAATGTATTCCTCATCTCTGATCCAGTGATGGTGTATGTCCAGAACCAATGCTAGGTGTTTCTCCAGCATCAACGACTGTTCCAGTCCATGGCTCATCTCGTCATTTTCTATTGTGATCAGGTTCCTTGCCTCCGGTGATAGCCTGGGCAATGCTTTTATTATGCCGTCTGGTCCTTGCTTGCCTGAGATGTGTACGTTTATCTTGCAACCGTCTTGGAAACTTTTGCCAAACCCCATCCATCTTGCCATGTCCGCATGGTATTCGAATTCTTCTATGCTACGTTCAACAATGTCAGGAGTCGCACTTGACAGCACACAGAATTGTCCTGGATGGAAACTTACTTTTACATCTAGTTTCCTAGACATCTCACCGACCGGTGCGAATAAATTTTCTAAATGACTTTGTATGTCGGGTTGTTGCCACCATGTCTTCCAATCTTTCTCTGTGTAGCCTTGCAACATCTCGCTACCCAACCTCACCATCCTACGTTCTGGTGGCAGTGTGCCCACACGTTCGATCAATCTACGTGCGGCTGTGGTGTTGTGGGTCATGATGTCCCACTGTCTCTGCTCTGCTTCGTCCTTGTGTTCACGGAGCCAACGCATGGTTGTTGATCTGCCGTTGAGATCCCTGTCTTTTGCGTTCACTTTCATGCCACCGAACTCACTGGTGTCATTGAGCCATTTGCAACAGAAACCAAAACGTTGTATCATGTGTTAATTATAGCAGGTATATGTGATATGTCTAGTCCAGCAGTGTTTCCATCATGGCCCAGTGTCCGATGATGTCACTGCAATGCAGTTGGAATCCGTATTCTCTGTCTATGTCACGCAAGATCTTGTTGGCCTTGGCCATGCTCAGTCCTGCATTGGCTGGTAATTGTAATGCGTTGATGGTTTTCTTTTTCAAACCCTTTGCGGCCTGTACCCTGTGCCAGCCGTCTGTCAACAGATAGTATCCTGAATCTTTTATTGGTGTCACTAGTATTGGATCCCATGCACCGTCCTTTTTAAGTTTGTTGATCCATGTCCTCTTCTCTTTGTTTAAAGGACGTTCAACGCCTAGACCCATCTCTGCCATGGTCACTAACTTGCTTAATTCAACTTTTACTTTTTTGATCTTAATCAGTTTCATAGTCTATCGAATTGATGTCTGTTATGATCTGCCATTCCGGACCATTGGGCAATGGTTTCCTTTGTGGATAACCGTTCACGTCTGACATTTCCCTGTACTTGTTTGCACAGGCAGGACCACAGAATGGCCTGATTATACGTTTGTCGTATTTGGTGTCGTGTAGGCTGTCGTACCAGTATATTGCGTTTAAGAATTGTTTGTTGCAGACGTAACAGATGTGTAGTTTAATCATTGCCAGGTAACGAAGTCATCTGACTCATGCCACCTGTGTTCACGTAGCCGGCCTTGGTCCTGTTTTGCTCGGGTTCTTCGTCTGACACTAATAAGATGTCATTCTCGTCAATCATTCGTACTTCTAGTTCCACGCCCTCTTTCTTGACCTTGAATCCTCTGCTCCATCTTCCGTGTGACACCAATACCCATTGTCCCACTGTGACGTCTTCCTGCTGATCACCGATGGCGTAAACTTTGCCCCATCTAGGATGTATGCCCGATTCTGATCCGTCGTCGTCTGTGAGTATTATTCCACCTTTAGTCTTTGTCTCACCGAAGTGCATGTCTGAAACTAGCACTCTCTTCTTGAGAGGTGTGATGTCGTAGTCAACGGTGTATTCCTTTCCACCGTGTGATCCAAATCCTTTTGCTTGTAAGTCTTCTAGTTGTCCCATTATAGGATTATTATATAAGATTTATTCTAATCCGTCAAGAGCCGCATCTATGCCTTTTTTGGCCGTGCTCTCTGTTTTTGGCTTGAAAGTTTCAACTGGTTTTGTAACCGTCTCTACCTTAGGCTCCACCTTCTTGGGCTGTGGTGCTACAGTTTTCTTTGGTGCTGGTTTGGCCGCCACTGGTGTCATCTTCTGCACTGTCTTCACTGGCTCCGTCTTGGGCGCCGGCATTGGTTTGCCTCTGCTTGGTGTGTCACTGACCATGCCTTTTGGCTGTTCGTAATACTTCTTTATAATCTGCTCTTTTGGTGTCACAACTTGTCCACCTGCTCCCAACACATCTCCCCTGGCGTTGACATTCATGTTACCAACCGCTGGAGTAGATTCATTGGCCGCTCTAAGTTTTTCTATATCCACCATACGTCCCTGCATGGTCCTATACATTCTTTTTCTGGGTGCTCTTGCTACCATATCGTTAAACTCCTATATTATTACTTATCATCTCAAGAATTCGGTGATGTTCAAATTGTACAGCATGGGATTTATCTTGTGTACTCCTATCAAGAACAAACAAAAACTTGCTACACTACTACCTCTACCTACACCCCACACCATGTTGTTGGCTCTTAGTGTGTCTACAAAGTATATGAGGAATTGTAACACACGTATGAAATTTTTCTTTTCAAACAGATCATATTCCATCTGAACCCTCATTTTTTCTTCATCATTCTGGCATTTGTCCAACAACCATTCCAAAACATTTATTTGGTAATACTTGTCAGGCATGTGCCAGTTGTCACAGTTCTGTTTATCAAACTCAGCGGGAGATGACCTTTTTGGCACTGTGCTTATCACAGGCAGGTCGATGCCCAACTCCTTGAGGCTCTCTGAATACTTGTCTATGTCATTGAGATAAAGTTTTGATATGTCGAAGTCTGGATCCGTGTACAGCAATTCGATGACATCCTCTTCCGAGAATATCACATCACCATGATCATTTATCTTTGTCTTTGCCGCCATCTAGTACCTTTGGTTGGAACTCGAATATTTTAGCATGGTACTCGTGCTTCTTGTCAACAGGAATCTCTTGATTGTTCCAACTGAAGTGTCCTGTGTAGATGCCTTTGTCAAGTTCTTGATCATATGTTGCCGTGTCCGCCCTCAACCACCATGGATCAAATTTGCTGAACTTCGCTGAGAACCAATCGGGCCTATCTAACAGTATAAGCTCTTTGCTGTCTTTGTCAACCGTGTAGGTAATACCATCTCCCTGCCACGAACTCAGTTCTATGTGATTGATCACGATCTTGCTGTTCAGTATGCTGTTGGCCTTGCAGAAGCAAACGGCCGCCATGATCTGGTCATAGGGTGGTTTTGGCAATTCAATGAATCTGTTTGTTGTACTTTTTTTCAAAGTGTGGTAAAGTGGCTCGTCCCTCCACGTGGTTATCGTGTTGGCGAACACCTGTTCGAAGAGATTCTTCAGTCTCTCGAAATAATCTGTCTGCTCCTTGAGACTTGCCGTGTGTGGTGTGAGAGATATGTTCAGTTTGTATTCATTAGCGAACAGTTCTCCGTCAACAATGATGATACTTTTAAATTTTGTCTTCCAGGTGAATGTGTTTGACATCAAAACTATTTACTAGTCTATGTTGACCAGGTCGCCTAGGTCTGGTTCGTTCCTCAATTTCTTATTGTTCTTGTGCCATTCCTCGATACGTCTCTGTCTGATGGCATCTTGATATGTCCTTAATGCTTGTTGGAGATTGAACAATAATTCCGGATTCCTGCCACGTCTCGCGATTGCCACCTTCCTGTTCAATTCTTTGATACGTTTGGAAATGTCCTCTTCTGACATGTTGCCTATCTCTTCTTGTAATGGATGGAAGTACATCGGACTCCTTGATTATTATGCGTACTGTTTGCCCAGTTGGTGCATCAATACTGTTGTGCCACCGTCTGGTGACATGAATTCGAATAGTGCCCGGCCCAACCCTATCGTTACTTGGTCCGAGGTTCCGTCACTGCCTGTGACATTGTCGGCCTTGATCACAGCACTGGGGAAAGTCAAAATACCTGTTGATGTCGGTGCCACGGTTATGTCTAAAATTATCCTGCCCAACGCTCCTGTTGGGAAGTTTGAAAATGCGAAAGTGGTATCCGCCGTGATGGTCAATGTTTGGTAATGACCATTATCATGGTTCAACGTCACTGCACCACTAGACACTGATCCGTGTGTGTAAACAGTTTCCGATGTGTTTTTTAATTTCGCTTTTATAACCTCGTTGTCATTGAAGTCATTGGATGAATTCAAACTGGCCTTGTTGTTTTGTAGGTCAGTTATCTCTGTGGCGGCCGTGGTAAAATTGTTTTTAATTTCGGAAAAATTGTCCCTAAAGCCCTGTGAACTGTTGTCTTGCCCTGCTTTTGGATATGTTCCGTCTATGTTTCCTGGTATTATGTTACTCGCCATTACTGTATTCCTTTGTCTCTAAATTTTAGGTATTTATCGTTACTTCTCTCCACTTTAATAATTGTGCCAGCCTGTGGTGTCTCTTTGGTAAAAGTTATTGTTGTTTTCTTTGTGGCGGTGTTGTGTGACAACGTGATCCCTAGTTCGTGATCAGCAGAACGCAGTGTTCCGTCCGCTGTCAGATAGGTAGGTTTGATATTGTTGTCTGCTGTCACTCCTTGCCCCACAAACACTGTGTTTGTTCCTTCCTTGATCAACACGTCCTCTTCGTGTAGCAGTTCATCAACAACGAAACTGTCCGTTGTTCCGTCCGCTGTGAATGTATCTGTTGCGACCTTGCTTTTGCTCACCACATATCTATCTATAGTGAATGCTATGTTTTTGAAATTCAATGCCTTGTCTTCTATCCTCTTTTTGACCAATGCTGATGTTCCAGGTTTGCAGTAACAGATGGGCACCGCGGTCACATATCCCAGTGGCGCCAGGTCGCCTGCCTGTGTGGTCTTCATCCATAGGGGTAGGTAGTCCCATTCTTTGTGTCCCAGGCTCTTCATCCTTGACCTCATGTTGGCAACCGCGTTGGGATATACCGTTTCCATGAATCCCAGATCCGCACTCAATTGGTTGGCGTATCTCACCTTTGAACCTGATGTGCTGAACGACAGCCCTCCGTCAGTGGTAACTTCATAATCTATGTAATCTGCTGTTGCATTCATGGTTGACGCCCTTGGTCCTAGTAAAGGTTTCGAAACAACATCACGTAAATTAATGGAACTGGAAACAGATTGTCCATCCTTGTTGACCATGTTGTCCTTGATCTCTACATAGACCACTTCGTATTTTGTGGCGGTTCCTTCTTTGGCCACTGCTGTCTTTATGTCTCCAAAGTACAGGGTCTTGGGAGCATGGTTCTGTTCCATCTGCTGTTGGAAAGCAGTCAACGTCTGTGCTTCAAGTCCCGACATCATCAGCATGTCAGGCTTTAATTTCATACCAAAATTACTATCCTCGGGTCTGAATATGTTGTCTACAGAATTGATGTTTGGATCCTGTGCTATGTTGTAGAATATGTTCTGATCTATAAAGGATGTTGCGTGACCAGACATGTTGCCATACTCGATCTGTGTGTACGGTATGTCAAGATTGATTGTGAACTCTTTTGAAGTTGCCGCTGATTGGTATTGATCACTCACCGTAACCGTGAACGTGTAGGTTCTCGTGGAATCTGTGAAATCACTAGGATCTATCGTGCCTATCAGGTTTCCCTGTTCCGACAAAGTGATACCAGTTGGCAAAGATCCCGCTGTGACTGAATAACTGAGCACACGATTGGTGTCCTCTGCTACTGCTTCTATTGACAACAGGCTTGGCACGTCGGCTTTCAATGTGCCCACTAAGGTTGGCGTAGTGAATGCTATTCCTATGTCGATCTCTCCAATCACTTTCATGGTGAATTCTTGGTCTGTGAACACGTTGATTCCCGTTGCCACTACCCTGTTTGCTCTGACAGTGAATGTGTAAGTTGTCTCCACCGCTGACTGTCTGGCCAACTGTCCGTAGAGTTCTCCGGAGTCAACATCTATGGAAACACCCGCGGGCAGTGAACCTGCCTGTATAGAATATTCTAGATCTCCCTGTAGTGGATCGAAGTCTTCAACATCGATTTTCACCACAAATGCGTTGTCGTGCCTGAACGTGCCGAGGTCTGATCCTGTCCTGAAAACAGGTCTCCTGTTGGCACTGAGGTCCATGGTCAGCGGTGAGTTTTGTATTTCTGTTGCGTCGATTGTGATCGCTGTGTTGGAGACTCTCCAGAAGTCTGCGGAATAAACAAATATGTTGTTGTTCTGTTCTACGAAACTGGTACCGTCTGAAACTCGCACTATGAAATCAAAATTCTTGCTGATACTTTTTGATGTTATTGTTCTGTCAAATGTACCATCCCATTGATCCTCTGGAGCACCATCATCGTATCCACCACGTTCTCCATATCTTTGATCGTCCGTTAGTTGGACTATGCCTGATATCAGGCCTGACTTGCTCATGGTCACTCCTGGTGGTAGCGATCCCTGAACAATCTCATACACAAGTGTTTGTCCCGCCCTGGTGTCTGAATCAGTTGCCTGCATCTGCAGTGACACACTGGAACCATCGATTACCCAATATAATCCAACGCTGGTACTGTCATCAAGTTGTAGTTGTCCAGAAGCAGTCGTGAAAGTTGGAGTGTCCGCACCTTGTACGTCTAGTGAAAAAGTCCTGTCTGTGATAGCGGTACCGGCCGTGGCTCGCACGACGAAGGTGTAAAGAGTTCTTTTGGCAACCTCAGCCGGAGTACCTGTCAAGAGCCCGTCCGTTGTTACCTGCATTCCTGCGGGTAGGCTCCCTGCTATCACGGAGTAAGTGATGGCCGTTGAATCGCTGGTGTTGGCCTCCAATTGGAGACTGTACGCGACTTGCTCGTCTATGGTTGCAATTTTACCTGCAGTGGTAGACCACACTGGTGTTGCCATTAATCTTACTCCTTACACGGGTATTTATTGGCGATTACCGGCTATTATTCTGTGTACGAATCCAGTGTTCCAGGTGCTGTTGCAGTCCCTCACGTGTGATCTTGTCCTGCTCACGTCGTATGGCCTCCTCCAAGCGTTTGATCTCAGAATGTGCTGACTTGCGCCTGTTATGGTCGTTCCTGTGTTTCCTCATTGTCCCTTCTTAAGGATGTGTTATTGGCTATTAAGATTCGTCGTAGAAGGGAATCACCCTCATTGTTCCCGCGATCTTGATCTTGATGTAGCCAGTCGGTGTGCCCGGCAGTGCCGATGCACCTCCCGCCGATCCCACAGTTGATTGTGTGGCCGTGTTAAGATCCACAACTCCAGTACCCTGTGTGCTGATAGAGATGTCACCATCTGACGTATCATTCTGTAAGGCGTCTGCCCTTACTGTAGTGGCCTCCATCAACGTGAAGTTGGCTTCTGTGGCGGTTAATTTCACGTTCGTTCCGCCAACCGCAACGTTCTGTCCTGCGGCAGGTGATAGTGTGATACCGCCTGATGTCGATGACAGTGTGTTGCCGTCCAATCTCAAGTTGTCAACATTAAGTTGTCCTGTTGTGGTCTGTGTTCCTGCGTGAGTGATTGGTCCTGTTAGCACAATGGCTCCTGTTCCAGCCGGATCGATCGTTATGTCTCCGTTTGTGTCAGAAGTGATAGTACCGTCTGCGATAATATTCAAGTCACCAACTGCAAAAGTTCCTGTGGTCAATGATCCCGACACAGTTGTGTTACCTGTTGTGGCAACGTCCGCCGTGTTCAATGTTCCTACCACCGTTGTGTTTGGTATGATTCTGACCTGTCCTGTTCCCGATGCGTCCAGTTCTAGGTTCGCATTCGAGGCGTTGGTAGTGATTGTGTTGTCGGCCATTGAAATACTATCAACGGTCACAGTTCCTGTCATCGTGGCCGCGTTGATTGTAGGTGCTGTTAGAACTTTATTTGTTAAAGTTTGAGATCCTGTGAGTGTGGCAACCGTTCCGTCAATCGCCGTTGTGACTGTGTTTCCCGTCGCACTTGTGGTTATACCAGTGCCTCCAGAGAACTGCATCACCTCTGAATCGAGATCAATCGAATTGGTAGTCGAATCGTCTGCTGTGAAATCTAGATCTGCGGCTGTTACCTGTGCATCAACATATGCTTTGATAGATTGTTGCGTCGCCAAAGCAGTTGCCGAATCTGATCCCATGGCATCTTCGTCTAGTATACCTGTTACAGTTGCACCCGACGCCAGTGCCAATGAGGTGCTCAAAGTTGTGGCACCTGTGATCGTTGCCGCACCCGCCACATTCAACGTGCCTGTTGTCTGTATGTTCTCTGCTATTGTGATCTGTGTCGAATCGTCAGAACTCATTGTTGTGCCAACAAATTTCATCGCACCCAGTTTGATGCTACCTGTGCCATTTGGAGTGACAGTGATGTCACCGTTGGTCACACCTGTTGTTATTGCAAAGTTGTTTACGTCTAGGTTCGCGTCCAGTGTGTTGATGTCGTTGTCTGTACCGTAAAGTTCCACGAAGTTGTCGTTGATCTTGTCAAATGCTGTTCTTAGTGGATCACCCGTGCCGTCGTTAGCACTTGATCCTATGTTGATGTTTTGTCTAGCCATACTTTATGTTAATCCTTTTTGTTATGGGTATTTATTTGAAATTCTATAAACCTAATGTAATTATTATAGGTCTATTATGACTCTCTGGAATTTGAACACTGTGCTGTCGTTGGTGATGTTGGTGGCCAGCAATCTCACATTACCGTCGTCTATGTCTGCTGTGAACGTGCATAATGGATCCGTGTAAGAACCGGTGTTTCCAAACACGGTAACGTAGGCCTCCGTGGTGCTGTCAGCACTTGGGCCGTGTACCAGCGTGGCTTCCACCATCTCGAACCTGCTGTTGGTGGCGTCTGATATGGAGATGTAGTACTTGGCACTCCTGTACGAAGCACTAGACCAACTGTCTATGACGGTAGTGGCAGATGTTGCCACAGTTGCGGTGTTGTCACCGATCTCCGAGTGGTTCAATGTGGATGCACTTGAGATGGTCACAAATCCTATGTTGCCTGCACCGTCCGTCTTCAGCACTTGGTCCGCTGAACCGTCTGACGTTGGGAAACTGAGACCGCTGATGGACACCGTTCCCGTGCCATTGCCTGAAAGTTCCAGGTCAGCGTTGGAGGCATTTGACGAGATCGTGTTGTCTGTGATGGTCACACCGTCGATGGTCATACCGCTAGTGGTTGTCAATGTGGTGAATGTTGCCGCCACCGGCGTGGTCGCACCTATCACGGTGTTGTCGATGGCACCGCTGTTGATGTCCACCTTGGCCATCACCACGGATCCTGATCCGCTCGCTGATAGCACCAGGTCTGAGTTGGATTGCGTGGTCGTTATATTGTTGTCCGTGATATTGACATTAGAATCTATGGTCAGGTTGCTGACGTTCACTGTGCCGGTACCTCCCGGTGTGAGGTTCAGGTCAGCGTTTGAACTGGTTGCTATTGTGTTGTCGTTGAATGTGATGTTGTCTATTGTGGTTGTCCCGACCAAACTCGTTGCTCCTGTCACGTTCAACGTAGATAGTGTTGTCAATGCTGAAGGAACTGCCAGAGTTGAACTTAGGTTTGTTGCACCTGAAAGTGTTGCCGCACCAGAAACATTTATTGTGCCATCTACGATCAATCCATCGTTGATGTTGATGGCAGTAGAGTCATCGGAACTCAATGTCGTGCCTCTGAATTTCACTGCACCAAACACCACAGAACCGGTGCCGCTTGGTAGTAAATTTATGTTTTCATTTGATCTTGTGCCTTCGATAGTGTTATCGTTGATCCTGATTGCTGGGAAGGACACGGCACCTGTGCCTGAAGGCTTGAATACCAGGTCCTCGTTTGATCTAGTGGCGGATATCTCATTGCCACTGAAACTTAGATCACCGCCTGTGAGTGGAGATAGGTACAGTTCCGTGAACATGTCGTTCACTTTCTGCATGGCGGATCTCAGAGTATCACCTGTGCCGTCGTTTGCGTTTTCACCTACATTTAAAGTCTGTTGTGCCATGTTATACTTTTATCACCCTTTTCACGAATTTTATTACTTGGTTGTTAGTGTTATTTACTGTTCCTAGCAACCTAACGTTGCCGCCCGATATGTCCGCACTCAAAACTATTGACTGATACGCAGTTGATCCATCTCCCTGACCGTTGCCTACACGTGCAAAAGAACTGACATAGGCGTTGGTTCCGTCGTGTGTGACGTTGGCCTCCACCAATGCGTACCTGTCCGCCGTGCTGTCTGACATCTGTATCAGGTATTTCACACTCCTGTGTGTTGACGCACTGAATGAATCTATGGTCTGTGTCGAGGAGTCACCTGTTATGGTGACCGTGCCGTCCGCTATGTCTGATTCCACATACAGAATTGGGAAGGTGACCAAGGAGAGGTTCTTGGATGCATCCGTCTTTATGAATTGTCCCGCCGCATATGAGTTTGGCCAACTGAAACCGTTTATCAGGACGTTGCCTGATCCACTGGCACTGATCTCGAGATCAGCGTTCAGGGTGTTGACCGTGATCTGGTTGTCCTTGATGTTGAGCTGGCCAGCGTTGATCTCCGTATTTGTTAAGGACACCGTGGTGAAGGTTCCAGCGGCCGGTGTGGCGGCGCCTATCACCGTGTCGTCGATGGTGCCTGAATCTAGATCGATGTTTGAAATCTGTGTGGAGCCCGTGCCATTGCCTGACAGAGTCAGATCGTCATTGGATCTGGTGACCTTGATCACGTTGTCCGTGAGGTTGATGCTGGAGTCTATGGTGAGATTACTGACGTTGACCACTCCCGTGCCACCAGGTGTTAGGTTAAGGTCAGCATTGGAACTGGTGCCTATGATGTTGTCGTTGAACGTGAGGTTGTCCACCGTGGTTGTTCCCACGAATGAAGAAGCACCCGAAACTGTCATGGTAGACAGTGTGGTCAGACCAACCACATCTAATGTGGATCCGATTTGAACCGCTCCACTTAATGTTGTCGCTCCTGCAGTCAAGGTGCCATCAACGTTTAGGTTCTCGTTGATGTTCACTATGGATGAGTCAATTGCAGTGATCGTAGTTCCTGATATTCCGATCCCGTCAACAACCAAAGATCCCGATCCGTTTGCCCTCAATATTAGATCCTCGTTGGATCTGGTGCCCTCGATGTTGTTGTCGTTGATACGTATCGCTGGAAACAGTACGCTACCTGTCCCTGAGGGTTTCAACACTATGTCTGCGTTGGATGCCGTACTGCTGATCTCGTTCTGTAGGAAACCCAGTGTGGTGGTCGCCAACGGATCAGCGTACAACTCCGTGAAGTTGTTGTTGATCTTGATGCCCGCACCTCGTATGGTATCGCCCGTGCCGTCGTCCGCGATCGTTCCTATGTTTATTACCTCTTGTGCCATAATTTACTGGTATTTATGGTTAAGGAGAGACGTTCTTGAATGGATGATCACTGGGCAGATTACCGGTCAAACCCCACTTGTGCGCCAGGTATCCTTCTGCCTTCTGGAAGTCGGTTATGTCCGTACCGCCCGTGCCCGGCAGTGCGCCCACCACGAAGAACTCCGCCAACTGGCCATCCAGCCTCTCGTTGGCCCTGTTCCTCATTACCCTTATGTCCTGGTTGGTGTTGATGGCATTGTCGTAGTCGTTGACCGGGGTGAATGCGTTTGAACCGTCCACCCTGACGGATATCTGGTTGCCGGTCTTGTTGAATATGGTGCCCACTATGTGGAATGCGTCAAGGCTCACTGCCGAGTCAAACGCCTCTAGGTTACCTATGGTTGATGATATCCTGTTGGAACTCAAAGCGTCCAGGTCCAACTCACCGTTGAACGCACTGGCGTTACCGGCGCTGACGGCGTATCCCCTCTTGCTGGTGCCCGCCACGGTGTTGTTCGTGAAACTGTAGAAACTGTCCTGGGTGTCACTAATTGTATCCGCCAGGAACACGCCTATGGCCCAGTGGTTGCCGGATCCGTCCGTGACGGCCCCCTCACCTGTGGTGGTGAGATCATAGTTTCCATTGAAGTCCCACACATTGAGACCATTTAGAGCGGCAGTGAGCCTTTGGGGGTTACCGCCGATCGTGATTGAGAAGTTGCCTGATTTGTCAGTCACAGACGATAGGACGTTAGCACTCAACGTGTAAGTGCTGGTGTCTGAGGCGTCGATGTGATAACGTGTGGTGATGCTCGCCGTAGGATCCCAGTTGCCGCCCACTGTGATGATGTGTCTGTGTATACCCAGAGGCATCCAGTCCCCCTATGATGACCTGTAGTCCTTGGCAATGTTGCCCAGGAAGTTGGTTCCGTCGTTGATGATCGTCACGACATCGATGTCTCCACCGCCTGTGGATAGTGTGCTACTGTTGGATGGGAACTTCACAGCACTTGAACCGTCTGTGCCGAATGTGGCCGTCCTTGTTCCTGTGCCATCCTGTGTGATGATCAAGGTCACGGAACCACCTGTTGGTAGGTTGGTGATGTTGAATTCTGTTGACGTTCCTAGTGTTACGGTGTGTATGCTGGCCAATGCACAGTTGACAGTTATGGTCGAGCTCGAAGTTAATGAATTGATCTTCTCAATGTATCCGGCGTTGAATGTCACTGGACCTTGTGCGACAACTCCTCCTGTGCCTGATGGGTCAAGTGTGATGTCCGCGTTTGAAGGTGATTGTATCGTGCTACCCGTGAACGTGATGTCTCCGGTTGACCCTCCACTGACTCCACTTATCTCTGAGTCAACGTAGGCCTTGATCGATTGTTGCGTGGCCAGTGCTGTGTCGCTGTTTGAAGACATGTTGTCTTCGTCGAGTATAGTCGTCACAGTTGAACCACTTGTGCCTATTTTCAAATTCTCTAGTACGATCGTTCCTGTACCTGATGCGTTTATCTGTAGGTCAGCGTTTGATGTGGCTGATGAAATTGTGTTGTCTGTGATCTGAACACCGTCAAATGTGCTTGAACCTGTTGCTGTGAAACCCACCGCGTCTATCTGTCCTGAACTTGATATGTCCGCTGTTTCTGTGTCACCACCTGTGACCACAAGTCCACCGACCGCGGTGACTTTTCCTGTTCCGCTTGGATCCAATGTTAATGGAGCATTTGAAGGTGAACTAATAGTGCTTCCTGATATTGTCAAGTCACCAGTTGAACCACCGCCAACTGAATCTGCGTATGCTTTCACAGCCGCTGATGTTGGAATGGTCGTGTCGTTGTTGTTTGATCCTATGCCCTCGCCTGCTGTCACTATGCTGGCCGCGGCAAAGTCCGCAACTTCTAGATTGCTTATACTATTTCCAGTGCCATTGGCATCTATTGTCTTGTTGGTCAGTGTGTCTGATGAACTGGCTGTGATGTAACTTGATAAATCTGGTCCTGTGACGGTTAAGGTGTCGCCTGACACTGCTGTTGTCACTCCCGTGGCACCTGCCACTTTGAACGTCTCTCCCAGTGTGACCGCTGTACCCGATGAGTCATCACCCACCACTGTCAATGCTGTCGCTGTTGCACTCGCGGCATCCGTTATGCCGTAGCCTGCAAGTGTTGTCGGCGTTGATGTCACGTTAGAGAAAGCAACTGAACCTGTAAATGTTCCTGTGATGTTTCCTGTGACGTGTAGATTCTCTTTGATCGTTACCTGTGTTGAATCCGTTGAACTCAATTCCGTTCCTTTGATCTGTATTCCGTCCACACTCACACTGCCCGTGCCTGATGTTGTCAAAGTAAGATCCGCGTTCGACGGTGCTGATATTGTTGATCCTACAACGGATAGGTCACCTATGTCCCTGGCGTCCACGTATGCCTGTGTGGCGTAGTTGGAGTCATTGGTCCATTGAGATATGTTTCCTGCCTTGTTGGTGAATGTCATTGAGTCTGATGCTATGTTGGCATCCTCGGCATCCACGTATGCCTTGATCGACTGTTGTGAGGCAATCGCAGTGGCACTGTTTGATGCCATGTTGTCCTCGTCAAGGAACACCCCTGATGTGAAGTCAGCGATGTCAACATTTGATAATGAGTTACCTGTGCCGTTGGCGTCGAATGTCTTGTTGGTGAATGTTGTCGTGGAACTCGCTGTGACATCTCCTGCGGCCGAGGCTTCCAATCCTATAGTACCTGTGCTGTGATCATATACAAATACGTAATTGTCTTCGCTGGCTCCCACAGTTTGATCTGCGTTGAAAGTAAAGTTACCTAACACAACATTACCTGTTCCGTTAGGAGTGATCGTGATGTCCGAATTTGTAGTGATGCTTGAGATTGTGCTGTTTTGTATTGATAAAGTGTCAATCTCTATAGAACCTGTTCCGTTGGCCTGTAGTTTTAGGTCACCGTTCGTTACATCAGTGGCTATTAGACCAGATGATCCATCCCTCACCAAAGAGTATACTTCCGTGAAATTCGTGTTGATTTTCTGCATAGCGGTACGTAGAGTATCGCCTGTGGCTGGGTTTCCTAGTACACCTATGTCTATATTAATTCTCGCCATAATCTGATACTCGTATTTATTAAATACGAATATGTTCGTAGAAACCCTTAAAACCATCAAGTTGTACAAGAGGGAGAGCAAGTACGGGGTCATGCACAACTATCGAAGGCGGAACATGATCTACGTGTTCAGGTGTGACGCCTGTTCCGAGACATTCCAGAGGCCCAAATCCAAGGTGGATCCCGCTCGTGCCTCAAACGACTACAAGCACGTGTGCAGTAATTGTGATTCCAAGAAGTTTGCCCAAAGCGTGGGCGTCAAAATGCGTCGGGTGTATCAACTGGACGCCAGCAGTACCAAGACCCTATAACTGTCTCCACCGGATGTCGTTCCTGTGGCCGTCTATCCATCTCTGTAGGTCAGCGTAGATGCCACATTTTATATTGGACTGATCGAAGTACCAACGCAGGAAAGGATTACCTTCCAAATATTCCTTGCGATTGATGAAATAGAAGTTTGTTCCAGGAAACTTCCTGAACGTCTGTCTAAGTTGATACATCCATTCATATTTTAGATATGCCTTCATGCTGGCCCTGTCTGGATAGTTGGTACTGTTCTTGTAGATGTTGTTCTGTATCCTGCTGGGTGTGTCCATCTCCCACTGTTGGGCACCCATGATGTCGAATGCCATTATCACTATGTTCTTGATGCCTGACTCCGCGGCCATCAACACAGCACTGCAACCGGAACCTCGTGACTTGGAGAAGTCGTTGGTCTTGATCTTGCCACCCTTCTTGACGTCACCACCACGCCATACCCTGTAAATTTTCAGTCCCTCGGGTATGTGGTGTTCATGATCGCCCTCGCAGATGTAGTTCCACGTGCTGATGTCATCCGGACCGTGAATGCTTGGTGACTCCTTGCCGTCATTGTGCCACTGGGCCAGTTCCTCGTACATTAGCGGATTGACTGCGACAATGTGATTACACAGCATGGGATGATCTCGGTATATGGCGTTACATCCATATATCACACCATGTCCTTTTAGGTTATCTATTGGGAAGATGTTTCTTGATTCACCGTTGCCTATTATGAAAGCGGTATCCATTAGATGCCAAATGATTCTCCGCAACCACAAGAGCTTGAACTGTTGGGATTGGATATCTCGAACTGCGATCCAAAGGTCTCCTCCACCCAGTCGATCTTGGTGCCCATGACATACAACAATGAGGTTTCATCCACAACGAACCTGCCCGTGCCCCAGTCTTCCATGTGATCGCCTTCGGCGACATTTTCTTTGGTGTCAGCGAATCCCCACTCGTACTTGAATCCTGCACATCCACCGCCCAGCACCGCCAGGCTCACGGCGTACTTGCCTGTGTTCTTCTCGAGTAATCTTTCTATCTGTGATTTTGCACTGTCTGTTATTTCAAATGGTTTCATACTAGTAATTATCCCTATCTCTTCCCACTGTTCTGTATTCCCACGCTCATCCAGAACCTGGTAGCGTCCAGTTTCTTCTCGAAACTCATATATGCGTTTTGGTGTTCCCAATGGTTGGCAGGATTCTCTATCTCTCCCGCTGGTTCGAACCACCAACCCCATTTACCTTCACAGTTCTCCTGGCACCAGTCTATGCACTCGCCCATGATGCCGTTGCTGTTCATGTCTACGTTGTACTCGAACTGTTGCATGTATCCGCAATCTTCTGGCACTTCGTCCAGCCTGGGATTGCTTCTTTTCACTTTTACTTTGCCGTAACTGGTCATCACTTCCAATTGTCTATCACCCATTGATCCGCACACTCCATGGGATTCGGTGATCCATGGAACACTGCCACTTTGTTTCCTGGATTTATATCAACGGGTTTCCTAAAAAACTTTTTGCCATCCTTGGTCAATAATTTTGTATCTTTCAACCCTATCATCTCCCATTTGTAACTACGGATCCATTCGTCTGGGAACCAATTGATGTCGTCTTTTGCTCTTTTGGTTATCCAATCCTGGTCACCGTGGTTGTTTTGCATTATCTGTGCTGACCTGTCTTTGAATTCGTTCCATAGGTAGTGCATTGTGCCAGATTGCCATCGCATACAACTGGAGTTTGACAGTTTCCAGTCTTTTATTCTACACCTGTTGAAGTCCCTTATGATATTGAACTTTCCTGTATGGGTGAACAAGGGATCGATGTTGTCGAATATCACAACATCCAGATCAAAGAAAAGTATGTTACCCTTCAACGGCATCTCGGGTGCGAACATCCACAACTTGCTCCACCATGATTTGATCCATGGATCATTTGGCAGTTTGATCACGTTTATATCTGGATCCAATCCTGTGGGATCATCTGTGAGACAGTGAAATTGGTACGGTAAAGTCGTGTGTCTTTTTACCATGCTGTTCAGCACGTTGGCGTATTGTGAGACATATTTGTTACCCCACTTGACGCACACCAAGTGATTGTTATCCATTCCTCAGTGCCTCCATTTGTATCTGTTTCCAATCGTCACTTTCTAATGTGTACGGGTAGTCACACTCCACAGAGGGACCTGTGATTGTCCTTATGCTGGTGATGTCTAAATTACTGTTCATGGTTTTGTGTATGTCTTGAATTGTGGCATTTGTTCCAAATGTCCTCTGTAGGTCTATCTGACCTATCTTTATGTAACCCAATGATAATCTTGGATGTTCCCAGTCATAATTGTTTTCAGTAAGCCATTTCCTGTAATTGTTGATTTCATCTTTATGCCAATCACATGTGTCTTCCTTAATTGTTTGTCCCCATTCAACATCAAATTCTCCACTGTAATATTTTTGGTGATTGATCTCACTACACAAGGTCTCTGTCATGACAGGTCCGTGTTCGTCCCTGAACACCTCGTACAGAGTCTTGCCCACTTGTGACCAGTGCAGGTACACACCACCAAGCTCTCGGTCATACCTGTTCTGTTTGAAAAGTTCAAAGTCCTGCTCGTGCAGATCATATCTTGGTGCGTTTAGGAAAGTTGTTATTTGTGATGCTCTCATCCATTCTGGTTCGAACGCCTTCTTACGATCGGCACTGACCCATCCTTCTATTTCATGGCACAGGTTATTCAATTGTCTTATAGCATATTTTGTCTCGTAATCGGCCTGTTTATAAAAGTTTGAAAGTTGCCATGCAGTGCCTTGGAGTTCTTCAAAATGTCTATGCAGTAAGTTACAAGACTCATGTTTGAGTCTCTTGCCCAGTGTTACTGATTCATCACCGTTGACTGCTTTTCCTATAGGTAAATCACTGCTGTACTGAAAGTCATCCACAGTGAATGGTTTTATCTTTTCATAAAGGGGTTCAAATGTGAAAGAGTTTATCTGTGCTACACTATTGTTCAACTCACCTACCAGGTAGTTAAGATCTCTCTTTGAATCTGCAAATCCCAGGAAACAGAAGTTCTTCTCCAGTATCCTCTTTTGTTTGAGATTATCTTTGAGTGCCGCTAACCACCTGTGTCCTAAAGGAGTGTCATAGATCTGGAAGTAGTAGGCTATGTCAGTCAGGCCCACTCTCACCAAGTCATGTATAAACTTATTCTTTTCTGTAGATGGCACTGTTGGCTCCATGTTCCATGCATTCAACTTCCACAACATAACATCTGTTATCAGTTTTTTCTCTGATCAGTTTATCTGCGAAATCAAATGCGTGTTTGGCAAACATCTCAGCACCAACACCATCGAACTCCACGATCTCAGCAAGGTCATGTTTCTCAAGTGCCTTCAGTTTGTCCAAGTGTGGATCATTGATGTCCACTGCGGTCTTGTGATCGAAATGATCCTCCAACCATTTCTTCAGTGGCTTCAATGATCCGAAGTCCACCGCCCAGTTCTTGTTGTCCAGTCGATCGCAACCGAACGTGAATCTGAATGCCAGGCTGTATCCGTGCAGTAAGTGACAGTGTGAGTGGTCTGCGTTGGGCTGTCTGAACACGCAGGCCAATCCTATGTTGTGTCCGTATGTTTTAGTCGAGTAGTAAGTCATCGTTTCTCCTTGCGTTGATGACTTGCAGAGTGTTTATAGAGGGGTGAAAGTCTTGAGTCCTCTCGATCATCAGTTCAACTTCTTGTCCAACTTCTGATCCATGTCCATCTGGAACGCTGTGTCTCTGATGCGATCCGTCAGTTCGTTTGGTATATTTAATTCTCCATCGATGATGCTCTTCAAGAAATGTATCATCACAGTGAACTCGTTCCTGTTTGCAACAGTCTCAGGATCTATGCCGTGTTTCTCCATTGCGTTCAGCATGGCCTCTGAAACGTCTACCAGTGCCTTGATGCTCGTCGAGTGTTTGTCGAAGTGTGCCATTAGGTTATGATACTGGGTTTCTTGGGAACCTCGATCTTGCTGAATACTCTATTATATTCCTCAGCAATCTTGTCATTGATGTGTGCTATAGAAATCAGTTTGTCGATTGCGATGTTGAATGGTTCGTCCTGTTTAGCAGTGGAGAAAAATGTACCAAATGCCAATCCCTGCGGACCATTCATCAGCACAAGTGCCTTCTCGATACTGATGTATCTCGTGTCGGTCCTGCTAAGATATTTTGCGATGACTTCTTCTCCTGAAGCCAATTTAAGAGTAACTAGATCTCCATCTTTTATTTTATCAAACATAACCTTATTATAAACTATACTAGGCGTTTGTCAATCATCAAATTTGAAAATATTATCGTATTTGTCATTTAGATATTTCCTGAGCTCCTTGTCCTTGACATCGAATGGTATTGTGCCCATGAAGAAGATGTCATAACTGTCTGATCCATACTTTCCGATGCCGTGTAAATCTTTGACGTCCCACCCATCCCAGTTGAGATATTCTTCAGTCATCCGTCTGATCCTTTTTGGCCTCACATTCCACATGCCCAAAGGTTTCAGCATATTCTGTTGTGTCTTCAAACTTCCTCGTAGGTACGCTTCGGGATCAGGATACCTCGCGAAAAGTTTTGGTAAGATTATTTTGACGTGTTTCCTATAGGTTTGGTTGAGACAAATTACAGCAACCATGTGCTTCCATTCCTTGTTAGGTTCCCGCAACTGTTCCTGGACCATGAGGTGATCCACCATTGGTTTGATCATGTTACAATTTTATATGCTATTTGTTTTTTGTCAACTGCTTGTTGATGAACCGGGCCATGCCGTCGTAGGTCTCCTGGAACACGTTCGAGTGCTGGCTCCATTCCTTGGGCATCTCCCAACGGTCATGGTTCACCACGATCCATCTTGTGTCTGGATCTGAGTATCCCATCAACTTGTGGAACTGGTATATCCAGTATGATGGATCAACAGGTCTCTTGATGTAGGTGTATCCCTCGGAACCCGTATACATGTTGTTGATCTTGCCCTTCTCCAACGGGTGTAGATCGAATCCCAACATGAATATGGCCTTGGGTCGGAACGTCAGTCCCAACACACCTGCGTATGGTCCTGTGCCCCAGTGGAAAGGTTCGTCCTGTCTCTTCTCTCCCTTATAAGGTAGGTCGGGAAATTTCTTAACGTTGGGCCAGTGTGCGAACTGGTCCGCCCAATCGTTTCTGGTGTAGATTGTTGTGCCTTTACCAACCGCGTTCGCGGCCTGTTGGCACATATGCCTGTCAGCACAACAAAGATATTCTGTCACATAGTCTCGGTAGATTGCGTTGCAACCAATTACCGTACTGAACATTTTCAATGGTGAGATATCAAATCCCCTACGGCTCTCACCGTTGCCGATTATGGAAACATACTTGGTCATAATGCTATTTAATCACCCCTTTAAACGCACACAGGCGTCTGTATACTGCTGGTAAAATTGAAATAGGAATAGTTGTACATATCACTCATTTCCGTTGATTAAATGCCATACGGTGAGATATTTGTCCCAGGCCTTTTGCAGTGTTGGATACTTCCTCCTCAGTGCTATGGCCTCTACTCCCACCATTTCCGCCTCCTCGTATGCCCGTTCCTCATCCTTGGCCTTCTGCGATTGTTCTACCAAGATCCTGTCACCATTTGGTAATTGTTCATACACTGTTTCTCCTTCATCTGGCGAAACGTAAATGGGATTGATCCTTCTTGCTTTTCTTGGCATCAGTAATATTTCTTGTGATCGGCACCCGGGTGTGCATGTCTCATTCCACCAATCTTAGGAGAATCACCCTTGTGTCTTGGTATGAAGTGTATGTGTGGCCACATGATGGTCTGCCCTGCTGGTATTCCTATGTTCATGCCAATGTTGAATCCTGCTATCTTGCCCGCCTTGATCTGCTCATTTCCGTAGTCGTACGCCATGCCGTAGGACCTGCCCACGAAATGTGCATTGTTCTCCTTGGGTATGAATAGTTTGTGTCCTGGCACGCACGGATAACGATCATTGAAAACGAAAGTGAAATCTGATTCCATGATGGGCGTGTCATTGCCCATCCACACGCTCTCGTCTACACTGTTGACTGGTTCATATTCTTTCTTGTAGATAGGTTTTTTCGATGGCATTGGTTTCTATGATTCCTATCCTTATATTACTAGAATTTGGCCTGTGTTGCAACCTGATTTGATCCCATGTCTTGGTTTTTGGCACTGCTGGATTGTACTCCCATACGCCCAGTAGATTTACCAGGGCCTTCCTGACCTTCTCCGCACCGCCGTGTTTCTTACAGGTGTCGGACCTGCCCACGTGTACCACTTTGTTTCCGATCTTAATTTTGTAGACACATTTCAGTCTGATCCATTTGGTCTTGTGGTTCTTGCTGTGCCGGATCTTGAAACCTTCTATGTGGTATAGGTCTTCTATCGTGTACCACTTAATATCTGACATTTTTAATATTTAATTGTGCGTAGACCTTCTGTACTTTTTTGGCCTGGAAGTAACAGTCTTCCAGAGCGTTGTGAAGTCCTGTTCTTTTCTCATTTGGATCTCTAGGAACCAATGAAAACAAAGTCCTGGAATCTCTGATCTGCCAGTACTGCCATGGTTGTGGATGTCCCAGTTGTGTGTATAAATTCTGTAGTATTGCGTAGTCGAACAATGGTCCTTGGCACCAGAAAACGTCCACTCCGACTGACCACTTATTGATGGTCTTGATCATGGCATCCAGACTTATCCTGTCCCGGTCGCCCAATGCCTCTTCCATGATCTCAGGATCTTGTCGGCCCCACCAGTCAAGTGTGTCCTGCATCACGTCTCTGCCCATTTCCGTCTGTGAGTCAACGTCCACACGGAAGTACATGCCCTGTGAGGGTTCCGCCGTTGTGTATGGATCGAACTTGACACCACCAACGGTCAGTACGGTGGCGTTGGGATTAGTGCTTAAGGTCTCTAGATCTATCATTGCGTGGATCATACACAATTATACTGTGGAAAAGTGGTAATGTCAATCAGGGACTATAGTCCACACCAGTTTCTAAATGATTCCGGAAGGAAGTTTAAATCTATTGATCTTCTTTTGGAGAAATCTTTTAGATAAGTGCTTATATCTGCTCTCTCTGTTGCTGTTGGGGTGGTTTCGATAGATTTAATAAATTTATTTACTTGGAGGTCATTACTGTATTTGTTCATCTTTTCTAACACCTGCTTTTTACTATTGTCGTCAAGCACATGTGGCATCATGTGCGGCCGTTCGGTCAACGGGTTTGTCCTGATAGGATATCTCTTAAAAACTTCATAAAAATTAGCGAAGTCTAAATAAGATATATTAGATATTACAGAGGTGAACTCTATTTCATTGCCATACTCCTCCAGCATTTTCACCCTTTGTTGGAAATCACTCCATGTGTGGCCGTATCTCAAAAGTTCAAAATAACTGCCTGTGGCCTCTGCTGACAGTATGAACTTTATTTTACGATGCTTAAACTTTTCAAGAAAATTTGCCAGCCTGTTGGCACTGATTCCTAGTCCCGAGGTGATGCTTATTTTTTTGTCCTCTGCACTTTCTATTATTTTTGAAATTGCATTGTTTAATAATGGTTCTCCTCCCAATAAAGATAACTCAGTGATATCAGACATAGAGATCTCTTTTAATAATAGCCTCAGGAATTTTGTTTCGGTGCTACGTGACTTCTGTTTCATCTTTGACCATAATTTTGCCCAGGCGTCATTTTGTATTGTTAAGCCGCTCATCTGGTAATCTCCATTTTTTTCTATATCTTTCTGCCAGGATGAACTAAATTCGGGTCCACAGTACATACAGGTAAGGTTACAGTCTGTTGAAAGAGATATACTGAGATTCCTTAGCGGAGCCATGGGATCATTTATGTACGTCGGTTGCTGTATTTCTAACCTTTTGCTGGATAAACCTTTTTCTTCGTATTTGTAACAACCAAAATGGCATGATTTGCAGGATTTATCTTCGAGCATGGTTTTACGATCATCAAGCATGGTATCGGTGTAAAATAGTTTTCCTGGGTTGGCTTCTAGCCAATCAAGATTGATTCTTTCTGGCAAGGCGTTACAGCAGTTGTACAGCAATCTGCTTTGAACGTGTACCTGTAGGTCAGTAAATTTAGCAGAACAGTAGTAATCCATGCTTATATTTAAATTAAGTTGCGATGGTGTGTAAATTAAGCGTCGTCGCCGATCTTGTAGTGGTCCTGGTATTCCTTGAACTGTGCTTCTGTGAGGCACCATATCTCACCTGAGCTCTGTGGGAAATTGATCATTGCGTATTCCTTCACTTCCGCACCCGAGGCCTCGCACAATGCTTTGGTGTCATAGAGTTTCTGTTCGTACACGCTCTCACAGGCTCCCGCCATGCACATGTAGACCACTAAAATAAATTTCATAAAAGTATTTAAGATAGGCTAAAATTGATAAAACTAGCACATCTGTATGTTGGTAAATACACGCACATTATGGATTTCGTGACATTCATCGCAGAAGTGGGTTTCCCAATAGCAGGTGCCATAGCGGCAGGTGCCTTCGTGTTCATCACGCTGAAATTCATTTTAGCAAGTGTGACGGGATCTGTGAACAGTCTGAAGGCCATAATTGGTGCACTGGACAACAGGGTGCAGACCATGAACAATGACCTGGTCAAGATAGATGCACTGTTGAGTTACGTATTAAAGATCAGACCCAACGCGGACAGGTTGGCCGCAAACGAGGGCAAGAACGATGCTAGACGCGACTAACGATATAGTGACAATGATCAAGGATTTTGGTTTTCCTATCGTGGCCGCGATGGGATTGGGTTACTTCGTGTACTACATATGGAAATGGGTGACTGAAGAGATCAAACCGGTGTTGGGTGATGCATCATCAACACTGATAAAACTCGTGGACAGAATAAGAATGTTAGACAATGATATGATAAGATTGAACACAAAACTTTCAATGGTGCTAGAGTATAAGGAAGAAATCATAAAGTCTGGACGTTCAGACGAGTTAGACGAGATACTTGCCAAATACAAAACAAAATCTGAGAGCTTCGACTCCACAGGCGATACAAAAAAATAATTACTTCGTTGTTGCTCGGAACGTTCCGTCCCAATCCTTGGGTTTGCCTGATTCGATACGAGCCTTCATGTTGGCGTAATATTCGGCCATGTTCTCATGGAACTCCTTGGCTATATCTAATCTCTTGAGTGCTTCCGTCCAATCTCCTGCGTAATATGATTCCAGGAACTGCCTGTGGTGTTCGGACTCCTTGGCCACGGTGTATATCTTGACACCTATTGTCTTGCCTTTGACTGCTATGCAATCAAGTTCGAACACGTTTATCTTGTCTTTGACTCGCCTTGCTGTCTCAGGTCCAAGCACTATCCGGACACCGTACGTCTTTGACTGTCCCTCCAGCCTCGCGGCCAGGTTCACTCCATCTCCAAGGCAGGTGTAGTCGAAGCGTTGGTCGGATCCCATGTTGCCCACCACGACCTCCGCAGTGTTTATACCCAATCCCATTCCAAAGGCCGGTATGCCCTCCTGCTGTACTTCCTCGTTGAACTTGTCAAGGCTGTCCAACATCTTGATACCCGTCCACACGGCGTTCTCCGCGTGATCCCAATCATCCAGTGGTGCGTTCCAGAAAGCCATCTGTGCGTCACCTATGTACTTGTCTATGGTGCCCTTGTTGTTCAGTATCTCTCGGGTCATTGCCGTCATGTATCTGTTCATTATTCTCGTAAGTCCTTGCACGTCCTCACCATAGTGTTCTGAAATGGAAGTGAATCCCCTGACGTCAGTGAACATTATTGATAGGTTCCTTGATTCGCCACCCAACTTCAATAGGTCGGGATTCTTCTGTAGTTGTGCCACCATGTCTGGTGATAGGTATGTGCCGAACTGTTTCTTGATCTGTTGTTTGAGGCTGAACTCTTTGACGAAACGATTGAACACTGCGTGGAATCCTGTGATAGTGGTCACGAGTATGATCCAACTGGCGTCCCAGAGTTGTAGGTGTTTCACGAAATAGAAATATGCTCCATAGGCCGTGCCTGACCACACAGTCAGTAGTACAGCACCCACCAACCAGTAGGGAGCGAATCCCGCCAACAATATTATTATGATTGCTAACACACCGGCCGCAACATATTCAAGGAACGTGGCAGTGTCCAGCCTAACGATGTTCTCACCATTCAACACGGTCTGTAAACTGACCGCCATCGCTGTGTGACTGTACTGCTCTCCATTTGGAGTTGCTATAATCGTGCTGATACCTTGGGCGGTGTTGCCTATTATCACAGTCTTGCCCGCCACTGACGTGAAGTCATCCGTGATGCTGATCGTTTCAAACTGCTTGTTCCATCTCAGCCATATCCTTGCGTACTGGTCTGTTTTAATTGTTTTGAATTTTGGTACCCTTAGTGCTATCACTCCACCTTCGCTGGCTTTGACTTGATAACTGGGATCACCAACTGCGACCCTGATAACCTCCAATGCCACACTTGGATAGACTTCTTCACCCACCCTCATCAGCAATGGGAGTCTCCTCACCACACCATCTATCTCGGGCGTAGTGTTGACCACACCAACACCGTCAACGTTGTCTCCTAACAAAGGTATCGGTCCCAGCATTCCTGGCCATTCGAACAACCAAGGCATGGGATCTCCTATCTTGGCCACACCTCGTGGCACTGCGTTCTTGTTCGTCTGTGTTGTGCCCGCCTGTGCTATCACGATCCCGTTCTGCACCAATGCCTGTGCCAGGTCCATGTCTCCTCCCAACCTGTCCTCCTCTGAGAACAATATTGGCAGTACGATTATGCCCGCACCCGCTTCTCTCAATCTCCAGATCACATCTGCGAGTACCGTCCTCTTCCAAGGCCACTGTCCGTTCTGTTCTATGCTCTTCTCGTCTATCTCTACAATCACCACATCCTCACTCATAGTGGGAGCGTCGTATTTCTGTATTAGGTCAAAACTTTTTAATCTTGCTGTCTCTTTCACGAATGGATCCTTGAGACCCCACGTCATTAACACCGCCAGTGTTATGAACGCCAGTGTCCAGTGTGTAAGTATCCGTTTCATCCCCTGATGCCCTCTGTTGCTTTCCTCATGAACTTATAATTGATCCATTCCTCGAAT
>Ga0255768_10000811_pt1 | contig 32691 bp, 30 predicted proteins | sample 071ome_33_FD_179983 | JGI IMG/M metagenome (GOLD analysis project Ga0255768, IMG submission 179983) | Coastal salt marsh microbial communities from the Groves Creek Marsh, Skidaway Island, Georgia - 071412AT metaG (version 2) | ecosystem: Environmental > Aquatic > Marine > Intertidal zone >...
TTTGCCAATTCAGTATCGATGAGTTCTACCGAGGGCTGGCACTGCCGGAGCTCGGGTGGCCAGATCCAGTCGCTGGTAAGCCCGATGGCTATTTGCCGGCTCTTCTAGAATCTGAGACCAGCTGGGTCCCAATGATTCCCAGGGACCAAGTCCAGCCTGCAGAGGCAGATCTCTGGCCAGGCAATCGAGGCGCGAACGTCCTCCGCGCTCTGTCGGCAGTGCCGGGCGCCGTCCGAGCCTGGCAAAATCTTTCGTCTGTCATGTATCTCTCTCTTGCAGGTATGGCGGAAATGATTCAGCCGCCAAATCGACAACTGAGCCGAATGCAAATGGAGCTGATTGCCGGGCGGGTGTCGGCCCTGAACCAGTGTCTGTACTGAACCAGCTCCCACGCCTCGATGCTTCGGGTAAGCGTCACTCAATCTAACCTTAATGTTGATTTGCTGGGTATTCGGACGGGTAAAGCCGAAGGGCTAGAGGCGATTCCTCATGCTCAAGTGTTGATTGATCTGGCCGATGCATTCATGACCCGAGACGCTTCCGCCCTCGGCACCGCTCGTGATCACGCCCAGCATGTTTTAGGGGATCATGGCATTGTCGAAGCAATTGGCGTTGCTGCCAACTTTCAAAGAATGGTCCGTATCGCTTCAGCCACCGGAATTCCCATCGACGAGCCTGACGCTGCATTTGGTCAAAGCGTGCGATCAGCGCTCGCACTGTCTGATTCTGATTGGCATCCTGGAGGGTGATGTCGCTCAGCCCCTCGGCCGTTAGGATCTCTGGGGTGGCTTAGCAAATAGGAAACAAAACCCTCCCAAAAAGGCCGCCGCAGCCAACACGGTAAAGCCACTTTCGTAATTACCTGATACATCCGCCATCAACCCGGCGATAACGGGCCCTAGCGACATGCCAAGCATCACGATCAGTGAAGAAAATCCCATGATGGTCCCAAAGGCTGCCGCGCCAAAATAATCCGCACGAAGTGCCACCATAAGCGGTCCTCGAATACCCCAAGCCAGCCCGTGCGTGACAGCATAAAGGACGACCTGCCAAGTCTCGCTCGCGTAGGCCATGCCAACCAAGGCGCCTGCATGTGCCGCCATACAGGCAACACTCAAATAACGCTTGTCAAAACGGTCACCCAGGTAGCCTCCCAAAAGTTGACCCGCCATTTGACTGCCCGTCACCACAGTCACCATCACTGCAGCGGCCGCCAACGAGTAACCCAGCCCTTCCGAAAGGTGGGCAACGAGATGGACCATCATCGCAGACACGGTGAGTAGGGCCGATGCATGGCCAAAACTGATTAACCAAAAAGCCGAAGTGGCCATGGCCTGACGCGCCGAGAAATCTCGCGCAACCACCTGCTTAGGGCTTTCACTTTCGGAAATGACTTCACCATCGGGCTGTTCACCGAATGGCAATGGACGATGGCGGACCACTTGCGCCATGGGCAACCCTAAGATCAAAACCAAGACACCAGAGAGAAAGGCGGTCACTCGCCAGCCCCAAGCTTCGAGTGCCAGCACCACCAGCGGGACAGCCATACCGCCCACTGAGTAGCCCAATTGCGACCAGGCAACGGCTTTCGATCGGTGTCGGTTAAACCAATTAACAATGGCAACCATCACCGTCGCGAATCCACCGAGGCTCGATCCCACCGCGATAAATCCAAAGGCCAGATAGAACTCGAGAAGGGAATCCACACGCGAAAACCACATAAAGCCTAAACCGAACATGCAAGTGCCAATACTCAGTATGAGTTTGGGACCGTAGCGATCGACCAACCAGCCTTGAATCGGGCCCAGAATGCCGCTTTCAATTCTGGTCAGCGCGAACGCCGCGGCGATCAGGGTCTTACTCCACCCAAATTCTTCCTGCAACAGCACCACATAGGCGCCATACGATTGCATCCACAACATGCCCGCAAGCATTTGCAAGCCACCCGCCGCGGCGACGATATTCCAACCATAGAACCAGCGACCTCCCGGGAAAAACAAGCGGTGCAACGTCCCGGTTGGTTCAGATACCCTCACGCGATCTCCTTATTCATCGATTTTGTTGACTCGCTTTGCCTTTACGCTGGGGAGAAGCTCGTCCTCACCGCGTTGAGCGCTCAGCTTCTGCTTTTGCATCGAGCGTTGAACCCGTCAAAACCATGACAGGAGGGGCGCCTCGGCGGGGTCCTCATTTCTTTAACACGCCAACCAAAAACACGAGGACTCTTCTTGATCAAAGCGTTAAGGACTTGAAAGAGGCACAACAAGCTCAGACCACAGCACACCCCTCTCTGGGCGCGACAACGATCTCATGACGCTCGGACGATGTATGAATGGCCCTCCACCTTGTCGCCTATTCACGACCGAGCTGCATCACCCCAAAAACTCATAAATATTTTGCGCGCGTTAGCCACTTGTGCAGATGCTGGAGGATACGCCAGATCTTGGCTTCCAGATAAATGTTTTCCTGCATAAAACTCTTCGGTGTGACCAGGTCGCGAACCCGTAGGGAACACCCTAGGTCGCCACAGATGACGTTGGAAAAGGTACGGCGGCCCCCACTGCCCTTTTCAGTCAGCGTGAACATCGCAGCACCGCCCATAGCATGCACGTGATGACAAATGCTGCACATATCCAGCCGCGCAGCGCGAGGTTTGCGCTCGTGCCGTCTTAATACAACCCCATGCAAACAACCGTCGTTGGGCGACCGAGTGACTAGGTAACCCAAGTGCCCAGAGGGATGTACCCACGACAAGAAGTCCCGATGCGCCCACTCGACACGATCGAAATTCGGCAACCAAAGCTCGGCATCCGGTTCAAAACTCGCTTTTACTTCTTCTTCGGTTAGCTGTTCCATCCTGATCGGCCCGAGCACTGACGACGACTTTCGGCCTACCCACGCACCTCCGCACCAAAAAAGAGGCCAAAAGAGGCGAAAACAAGGCGATGACTGCAGGTGGTCATCGACAAACGCATGAGCAATACTCCTCGCTCCAGCATGAAGGAAGTAACCCAATGATTCAAATAGAGTACCAAGATGATATTGCCATTCTGACAATGGATGCTGGTGAGAACCGATGGAACACCACCTTTGTCCGGGCGTTCGCAGCCGCGCTTGACGAGATTGAGGCAAACGCAGCCATCAACGCGCTGGTGACTCGATCAAGCGACCCCAAGTTCTTCTCCAACGGTCTTGATCTAGAGTGGCGAGCCAGCGAGGGTGATCACGTTGGCGGCGACCGCGCCGCATTTGGCTCTGAATTCATGGCGCTGATGGGGCAGGTCATCACCTTTCCCATGCCGACCCTCTGTGCCATCGGGGGTCATGCCTTTGGTGCGGGCTTTATGCTCGCCCTTTGTCACGATCTGCGAATGATGCGCGAGGACCGGGGCTACCTGTGCGCGAATGAGGTTGAAATCGGTATGGTGATCCCTGATCCCGAGCTCGCTTTGTTTCGTCACAAACTGCCGGCCAACACGTTTTTTAAAACCGTACAGCTCGCTCATCGGTGGCGAGGGCCTGACGCCATGGCCGCAGGGATCATTGAAGCCGCTTTGCCGCTAGAGCAATTAGACGCTGCGTGCTTGGCTCGTGCCGCTCAACTCGCACCGCTAGCCAAAAATCGTCGCGTGTATGGCACCATGAAAGAGAAACTTTTTGGGGCAGCACCATCGATTAACGGCACCGCGGGCGCGGCGCACTTGTTAAAGACGGCGCATCACTAGGCTAAAGATCCGCGTTGGCAATCAGCGCCTGAAGAAATTCAACGACCACTTGGATCCGTGCGTGATCAAAGAGGTCCTCGTGCACTGCCAGATAGAAGCTGCGCGTGATGTGCACTTCTTTAGGTAAGACCAAGCGCAGTCTTGGTTCTTGGTCCCCAACGAATTTCGGTAATACGGCAATACCGCAATCGGCTGTAGCAAGCTGCTTTTGTGCCAATAAGCTCGAACTGGTCAGTGCCGGTGAAAGCCCGGGCGCCACCTCATCGAAGTAACGCAAACGAGGGGAGTAAATCAAATCGTCAACGTAACCTATGAGCGTGTGTTGCCTGAGATCCTCTGGTGTATGAATTTTGGGAAACTTATTCAAATACGTTCGCGTCGCATAGAGCTGAAGGGAATAGTCCGTTAGCTTCTGAACCTTCAATCGACCCCGGCTGGGCCGTGATAAAAGCACCGCCATGTCCGCTTCACGCTTTGACACACTGAGCAGACCGGTACTGGCGACTAACTCAATTTTCAGATCCGGATGCCGAGCAAACAGGGCGCCTAGCGCTGGGGCAATCAGCACATTGCCAAACGCCTCCGTGACACTCAGACGAACAACCCCCTGTACACGTTTTGCTTCACCGGAGATCGATTCGACCAAATCTAAAACTTGGTGCTCTACCTCTTCGAGTTGCGCCAGCATGGCCTCGCCTGTTGGGGTCAGCCGATGCCCTTTCCTACTCCGTTCAAGCAAACTCACGTCGAGCGAGCGCTCCAGGCGACGAATTCTGCGACCCAACGTGGTAGGGTCAAGGCGGAGTTGTTGAGCACTCTGATCGAGACTCGAATACCTCGCAACAGTCAAAAATAGCCTGAGATCATCCCAGTTAAGACGCTCTAGCGCGTTGCGCACATCGAGCCTGGGCCGCGACCCTCGATCAACCATCCTGATTTTCCCTCAGACGCTTTAAGGGACTAAATCCCGGGGAAGCCTATGCGCCACGCATCGACAAATGAGAGCTCGAACACCCATCAGACACTGCGCACATGATTTCAGTCAGTGGCCCAAACCACGATGACATGCGCGAGATCGCCGCGACCCTCGCTGAATCAAGCAGATGACCAGCACTCAACCTTTCAAACGGACGATGACTGGCTTTTCATATCACTTGTTGATCGCTCAAGGTGGACGCCAGATGTGCAGCCTCGCAAACGGTTGACGCGAATCTTTTAGTCATGACTTGATACTGCGTATTTGCAGGTCTAACCTGCAATTCCTGGTATGTTACTGCGACTTTGCATTCATTAACATCCTGCTTCAGCCTGAATCTTGACGAGAAACTCGCATGTCTCAAGCCCTACCGATAGCAATCAATGACGACCAAGACGCTGACGGCGCGCGGGTCGTTCGGTTTTGCATCGAAAATAAAACCATCGCAGGGCGCTGGTTTTCGAATGACGCGGCCATGCCCGCCAACCCAACAATTGAGCTGACCTAAATGGATTATGAACTCAGTGAGGATCAGGCCGCGTATCGAGATGCGGCCCGGCAATTTTCAGATGGCGCGCTCGCCCCTCATGCTGCGGAGTGGGATGCGAAGAAGATCTTCCCTAGGGATGTGATTCGAGCCGCCGGCGAGCTCGGATTTTGTGGCCTTTATTGCCCAGAGGCCGCAGGCGGTTTGGGTCTGTCTCGACTTGATTCGAGCATCATCCTTGAACAACTTGCGATGGGTTGCACGTCAACCACAGCTTTCATCTCGATCCATAATATGGCGACCTGGATGATCACTGAATTCGGGCCAGAGGCACTGGTTCAAACCATCGCGCCGTCGCTCATCGCGGGCGAGACTCTTGCTAGCTATTGCTTAACTGAGCCCGGTGCAGGATCGGATGCCGCGTCACTCAGAACATCCGCGACGGTCGACGGCGATGATTACATTGTCAATGGCAGCAAAATGTTCATTTCCGGCGCAGGGGAAACGGACTATCTCGTTACCATGCTGCGCACAGGTGAGGCGGGCCCGCGGGGCATCAGTTGCCTTGTTATCCCAGCCAACACGCCTGGCATTCAATTTGGTCACAACTTGCACAAAATGGGTTGGAACAGCCAACCCACGCGCGAAATTGTCTTCGAAGATGTGCGCGTGCCGATCACACATCGCCTTGGTAAAGAGGGTGACGGGTTCAAAATCGCCATGAAGGGGCTTGATGGGGGCAGAATCAACATTGGAACCTGCTCTGTCGGGACTGCGCAGGCGGCGCTCAATCGCGCCCGCTCTTACATGAGCGAACGTCAGCAATTCGGCGAACCTTTGGCCAATTTTCAAGCGCTGCAGTTCAAACTGGCCGATATGGCCACGGAATTGGTCGCAGCAAGACAGATGATCCGTATGGCGGCAGCCAAAGTTGATGCAAATCACCCGGAAGCCTCCGTCTATGCTGCGATGGCCAAACAGTTTTCGACAGATGCAGGGTTTAAAGTTTGTAATGAAGCGCTGCAGATCCACGGTGGATACGGTTACATGCAAGAATATCCACTTGAACGGCATATCCGGGACACTCGCGTTCATCAGATACTTGAAGGCACCAACGAAATCATGCGCGTCATCACCGCTCGTCGCTTGCTCGCGCTCGCTGATATTGAAGCCATCCAATAAGGACTCACCATGACCGATAAAATTAGACTTGAACGCCAAGGCCATACGGCTGTGCTGACCATTGATAACCCGGCGGCCAACACCTGGGACCAGGACAATCTAGGCGCGCTTAAGACAATTATTGAGACCTTGAATGAGGATCTCGATTGTTACGCCCTAGTGATTACCGGGCAGGGTGAGAAGTTTTTCTCGGCCGGTGCCGACCTCAATCTCTTTGCGGATGGCGACCCTTCGAAAGCCGAAGCCATGGCGAACGCGTTCCACGCGGCGTTCAAGGCGCTTACTCACTTTCGAGGCGTCTCCATCGCGGCAATTAATGGCTATGCCATGGGCGGAGGCCTCGAATGCGCGCTGTGTTGTGACATTCGGATTGCGGAAACTCAAGCGCAAATGGCACTCCCCGAGGCAACGGTGGGTCTTTTACCCTGTGGACTTGGCACGCAGCACTTACCCTGGATTGTGGGCGAGGGCTGGGCCAAGCGGATGATTTTATGTGGGGAACGAGTGGGTGCCGAGAAAGCGCTGGCGATTGGTCTTGTTGAGGAAGTGGTGGATCAGGGCGAAAGCCTGAATCGCGCATTAGCCCTTGCCGAGCAAGCCACCAAACAGAGCCCCAAAAGTGTTTCCGCGTGCAAAAACTTAATCATGGCAGCCAGGACCAGCACCATGCCTGATGCACTCAGTGACGAGAAAACAGCCTTTGTTGATCTCTTCTCGACTCAGGATCAGACAGAAGGGGTGAATGCATTTCTTGAGAAAAGAGCCCCGCAGTGGAAAAACGCCTGATGGAATCGCCGGTTCTTTTTGAACGTGTGGCGCTCGCGAATGGCGGCGAAATTGGTCGGATCACGCTGAATGCACTCGCAACGCTGAATAGCCTCAGCCTAGAGATGATCGATCTCATCCAGGCGCAAATCGATGCCTGGAGAAATGACGATGCCATCAAGGCCCTCATTTTTGATGCCTCAGGCGAAAAGGCTTTTTCGGCTGGAGGTGACATCCAGGCGCTGTACCACGACATGAAGGCTCACACGGGCGGCCCCTGCCCCTACTGCGAGGCCTTCTTTGAGCGTGAATATCGACTGGATTATCAGCTTAGGCAATACCCGAAACCAACCCTTGCGTGGGGTCATGGCATCGTCATGGGAGGTGGCCTCGGGATCTTGTCGGCTTGCCAATTCAGAGTTGGTACAGAGACCACCCGAATAGCCATGCCAGAGATCACGATTGGCCTGTTCCCGGACGCTGGTGGGACTTATACCTTTGCCAACATGGATCCTGCCTGGGCGCATTTTATTGCGCTCACCGCTGCCAATATCAACGCAAAGGATGGGCAGCTCACAGGGATGCTCACGCACTTAATACCCCATGAACGTAAGTCAGCCTGCATGGAGGCGATCTGCCAAATTGATGGGGGCGATGCGCATTTTTCTGATGCCATGGATAACTGTCTCAAGGAAGCCGAAGCAGCTGAAGGCTTCGCAGCATCGAACCTAGCAGCACACGAGGCATTGATCCGAGGAACGATTGCGTCAGCCTTGGAAGCTGGCGAGCCAATCAGAGCTCTTTGCGCCGCGGTGCAAACATGGCCAGCCGATAAATGGTTAGATAGAGCTAAATCGAGTTTCCTCGCAGGGTCTCCAGTGACGGCGGAGGTCATCATCGAACAATTAAAGCGCGCTCGACATCAGAGCATGGCGGAAATGTTCAGAATGGAACTGGATATCGCATCCGCTTGCTCAAGATTTGGAGAATTCACCGAGGGTGTTCGCGCATTGCTCATCGACAAAGATGGCCAACCCGCGTGGCAGTATCCGCTGGGAGAAGTGCCTCGCTCGCATATCGAGGCGCACTTCGAACCCGTTGCATCGCCTCATCCACTGCAAGATTTGGACTAGCCCCTGACAGCCTCGCGATCACTCGAGGCTCACGTTGACCACCTATTCAAACTGGAGTTTTCACCTATGAAGAATATCGGATTTATCGGCCTGGGTAACATGGGCGGCCCCATGGCCATCAACCTCATCAAGGCCGGCTATCGGGTCACCGCCTTTGATCTGGTTGAAACCGCACTCGCGAACCTCGTGAGCGAAGGTGGCGCGCGAGCCGCGTCGGCTGCAGAAGCAGTTAAAGGCGTCGACGTCGTCATTTCTATGCTTCCAGCATCCAAGCATGTCGAGGGATTGTACTTGGGCGAGGACGGCCTGTTGAATCACATCGAACCCGGTACTCTGGTCATTGATTCCTCCACCATTGCGCCGGAATCTACAAAGAGGGTTGCCGCAGCAGCGGCTGAACGCAACATTTCGATGATCGATGCCCCTGTTTCAGGGGGTGTGGGCGGCGCGGTCGGCGGTACGCTCACCTTTATCGTGGGAGGACAAGCGTCGGCTCTTGAAGCTGCGCGCCCCCTGCTTGAGGTCATGGGAAAGAATATCTTCCACGCAGGTGACGCAGGCGCAGGTCAGGTCGCCAAGATCTGCAATAATATGCTCCTGTCCGTTTTAATGGCCGGAACAGCCGAAGCACTCCAACTGGGAGTGAACAACGGGCTTGACCCCGCCGTATTATCTGAGGTGATGCGAAAGAGCTCCGGGGGCAACTGGGCCCTCGAGGTTTACAACCCCTACCCTGGCGTGATGGACAAGGTGCCGTCATCCAACGATTATCAAGGTGGATTTTTAGTTGACTTGATGGTGAAGGATTTGGGACTCGCGATGGAGTCTGCACTGGCCACAGGCAGCACAACCCCTATGGGTGCTCTCGCACGAAGTCTCTACCTTGCCCATGCCAAGCAAGGGATGGGGGGCATCGACTTCTCTAGCATCCAGAAATTTTTCCAAAGCAACGCTTAAGAGCAACACAGCGATTATCAAGAGGCACCCGATGAGTGAAAGACAACTGAGTCAGGAGCAGCAGGAATTCAGAGAATTCTGTCAACGGTGGATTGAAGAAAACAAACCTGATCCGCATCCAATTCCGCTTCCACAAGCCGCGTACGAAGTTACCGACCCAACCCATTTGACCTATCTGCAGGATTGGCAGGCCAAATGCTACGAAGCGGGTCTCATCGCGTGTGACCTACCCAAAATTTATGGCGGCCACGAGATGACAGATTGTCAGGCCATCGCCAGCGCTGAAGTGAGAAAGGCGGATGTCCCTTATTTCATCAATTGGATCGGTCTCGGGATGGCGGTTCCCACGTTGCTCGAATGCGGTAGCGAGGAGCAAAAAGCCCGTTTCCTACCCCCGATTTTTTCTGGGGAGGAAATCTGGTGCCAGGGCTTCAGCGAACCCGGCGCCGGCTCAGACCTTGCATCACTCCAGACAAGCGCCGTCAAAGAAGGCGATCAGTGGGTGATCAACGGCAGTAAAGTTTGGACTAGCCTGGGACACTTCGCTCAATTTATGTTGCTCCTGGCTCGACACGACAAGACCGATAAGTATGGAGGTATTACTTATTTCCTAGCCGACATGAATCAGCCAGGGGTAACCGTTAAGCCCATTCACAAAATGACCGGAGAATCTGGTTTTAACGAGGTGTTCCTTGACAATGCGACGGTCCCCGACGCATGGCGAGTGGGCAATGTGGGCGATGGTTGGAAAGTTGCCATGGCGACGCTAACGAGCGAACGCGGTGCGGGTGTCGGCGTTGGTGCTGTGGCGACAGAATCACCAACCATCACAATGGCTCAGGTCATTGAACTTGCCAAAACCACTCGCCGAAACGGTCGAACCGTTTGGGACGATCCGGTTTGGCGAGATCGCCTGGTCAAACTTTATGAGCGTATCGAAGCGGCTGTGCAGAACAGTCGTCGTGCAAAGCTCAAGCATTTGAACGGTGGCGCGATGCGCATCCCACTGCAAGGCAAACTGGTTGGGAGCGAGGTCGGTCAAGAGCTACACCACACTGCGCTGGGTATTTTAGGTCTTAAGTCGGCGCTTTACGTTCGTGATCCGCACGCCGCTAATGATGGTAAATGGCCGCTGGGTTACATGAATACCTATACCGGCACCATTTCAGGTGGCTCAAGCGAAATTCAACGAAACATTCTGGGTGAGCGTGTATTGGGCTTGCCCAAGACAAAGTAGAGAGAGGCACCGATTAATATGTCGCAACCTAAGGATTTCGGCTTCGACGAAGATGTCCAGATGCTCAAGGAAAGCTTTGCGCGGTTCCTTGACGAACAAAAAACCATTGAGTCACTTCGACCGAGTATTCGCGGCACTGAGGACCCTATCCATGGTGCCGATCGTCCCGCTTTTTACGATGAAAAAGCTTGGCAACAATGCATTGAGCTAGGCATGCATGCGGTCTCGATCCCCGAGGCGCAAGGCGGTATTGGTATGGGGCTCGTTGCAGCGACGGCCATCGCGGAAGAAATCGGACGATATGCCTGGGCAAGCCCCTTGTCCAATACGCTGCATGCAACCTTTGTGCTCAATCAAGCGGATACAGCCAATGCAAGAGCCCTACTTGAGGACATGGCAAATGGCCTTCGAGTGGCACTTGGCATCTATGGTGAAGAAGGCTCGCTCCTACCAGACTCAACGGATGTTGTCGCCGATAACCATCGCCTGACGGGTGTCAGCTGGTATGTACAAGATGCAATGAAAGCGCAAGTGTTGATTGTTTCAGCGAAGACTGAACAAGGTGTGGCACTTTACAGAGTGGATCTTGCGCAGGCCGGCGTCACCATTCATCGGGATCGAATTGTCGACTTAACTAGAGATCAGGCACATGTCGAGCTGGTGGATGCGCCTGCGAGCTTACTAACAGCAGGCGGGTCGGAATGCCTGGAAGCTGCGGCACCGGCGCTCGCCACCCTCATGGCAGCCGACCTCGCCGGCGCGGGGGAGTGGCAACTTCAAGCCACCTCTGAGTACGCCAAGGTAAGGCAACAGTTTGATCGCCCCATCGGCTTCTTTCAGGCAGTGAAACACCCGATTGTGAACATGATGATCCAGGTCGATGAGGCGCGCAGTCTCGTCTACAACGCGGCGGCGGCGTTTGATTTTGACCGGGATGATGCCCCTCGATGTGCGCATCTGGCCAAGAGCAGTGCGTCAGACATGGGCGCCTTTAACGCACGAAATTCGACGCAGCTCCACGGCGGTATCGGGTTTACCTGGGAGGCTGATGTGCAGATCTACCATAAGCGGCAGATTCACAGTGAATTCCTTTTCGGCGATGGCACTTGGCACCGAACCCAGCTTGCTGAATTACTTTAACCGTTTAGAGAACCACGGGAGAACCAAAAATGAGCCAAGCGCTTAAAGACAAAATATGTGTAGTCACCGGCGCGACGCGCGGCATCGGTCGCGGTTGTGCCGTTGCACTTGCAGAGCACGGCGCAACGGTCTTCGTCACCGGTCGAAGCGATGGAGATGGCGAACTGACTTTGAGCGGCACGGTACGAGCCATCGAAGCGGCGGGCGGCACAGGCTTCGGCTATAAGGTGGACCATGGAATCGATGCCGAGATTGAGCAGTTTTTCCAAGAGGTCGCAGCCAAAGCTGGAAAGATCGACATCTTGGTTAACAACGTCTACCGGATCCCCAGCCCTCCCGCTTGGGGCGGCGGCTTCTGGGATCACCCCATTTCGATTTGGGACGATCAAGTAGGGATTGGCCTCAGGGCGCATTACGTTGCGAGCTGGCACGCCGCTCCTTTGATGTTTAAGGCGGGTCCTGGTGGCCTGATTGTCAACGTGTCGTCCCCAGGAGGGCAGTCTTACCATTTCTCCAGTTCTTATGGTGCTGGGAAAGCGGGCCTCGACCGGCTGACCGCCGATATGGGCATTGAGCTAAAAGAGCAAGGCATTGCAGCGATCTCGCTTTATCCGGGATCAGTTGCGACGGAGTTCATCGTTGCCAATTCTGAACGCACAGGGGGTGACTTAAGCCATGCTCAAACACCATTGGGCGTTGGCCGAACGGTGCCTGCGCTCGCGCTCGCGGAAGATTTGATGACTCGAACCGGCACGATCCAGTGGGTTGAAGACTTGAGTCGTGAGTTTGATATTCGGGATGAAGAGGGTCGTTTAGCGCCTGCGTATCAAAGGCGAGGAGAATAACTTTTAGGGTGAATCTCTCGTCTAGATCGCCTAACCTAGAAGCGCTCCACTAGGGGCTCGTTTTCCCGAAGCCATAGCATCCACGCACATTGCGCTACCGGAAATCTTGTTTGCTGATCAATGCCTCGCAGACACACTTACGAGGCACTCATCAGCGGACGGCTAAGACTTAAATCATTACATTCTCAATCAGGAGATTCTCATGGCAGCCTATTTCATTGCTCAATATCAGGTAAATGACGCGGCACTCTACGCAGAATATGGTGCTGGAGCCGGACCTACGGTCGCGCAGTATGGTGGCGAAGTGCTGGTGTTTGACGTGGCTGCTGAGACCATTGAAGGCGAAGCCCCAGGGCCACAGACCGTCGTGATCAAGTTTGATTCCACGGACGCGGCCAAGGCCTGGTATGAGTCATCAGAATATCAGGCAGTCGTCGGCAAACGCCTGTCCGCCACTGCCGGCTTCTCAGTACTGTCCCAAAGCATGAACGTGGGCGGTTAAGTCAGATAAGCACCCATTTTTTCTGTTCAAACCGCCCTCAGTGCTAATGCGTTGAGGGCGTTTTCGTGGGCATATCCTCTACAAATGAATCGGTCGCCCGAAGGCTTGTAGCACGCTCTCGTGCATGGCCTCCGACAGCGTTGGATGCGGAAAGACGGTATCGATCAGTTCCTGCTCGGTCGTTTCAAGATTAATCGCAATCGCGAATCCTTGAATTAGCTCCGTCACCCCCTCCCCGATCATATGAGCACCGAGCAATGCACCCGTGGCGTCATCGAAAATGGTTTTGATGAGGCCCTCCCCAGCCTGGCTGGCGACGGCTTTGCCATTGGCGTAAAAAGGAAACCGACCAACCTTGATCGCTCGATCCCCCGCATCTTGCTCACGCAACCCGATACTCGCCACTTGGGGCGCTGAATAAGTGCACCCTGGGATACGATCACGACGAAGCCCATGAGGCTGCTTGCCCGCGATCACTTCAGCAACAATAATCGCCTCGTGCGTTGCCTTGTGCGCGAGACAGGGTCCACCAGCCACATCGCCAATCGCATAGATTCCAGGCACACCCGTCCTTTGTTCAGAGTCTACCGCCAAAAATCCTTGCTCTAGCGAGAGCCCGACATTTTCAAGACCAAGGCCTTCGACATTGGCTGAAACCCCGACAGACATAATGCAGGCATCAAAACGTTTCGACTGACCATTGAAGACCGCTTGCAACTGCTTCTTACCTGACAGGGATTCCAGCGGCGTTTGGGTATGTACCTCAATGCCTTGCTCAATGAGCGAGGCTTTGGCAAATGCGGAGATTTCGTGATCTTCCGCGGGTAACACCGCATCGGCTGCTTCAATGAGCGTCACCTTAGAACCTAAAGCACTGTAGAAACTTGCAAATTCCACGCCGATCGCGCCTGCACCCACAATCAGTAGGCGTTTGGGTAAAAACGCGGGGGTCATGGCCTCTCTTGCAGTCCACAAATGATCGCTTTCGCATTCAATATGGGGGAGATGACGAGCTTTCGCGCCAGTTGCAATCACGATGGCGTCAGCCAAGAGTTCTCCAGAAGCCGACAACCTAATCTGACCAGCACCGAGAATCTCGGCATGCTCCTTAAATACCGTGATCTTATGCTTGCGCATGAGACCACTGATCCCATTGCTCAAGGTCGCAGCAGCCTCACGCGACTGCCCGACCATGGCCTCTAGATTCACTTCAAAACCTTTCACTGAAACACCAAAATCAGCCGCATGACGCATATGCCGGATAAGATCCGCCCCATGCAGAAGAGACTTCGTTGGTATACAACCCCAATTCAGGCAGGTTCCCCCAAGGGCTTCTTTTTCCACCAAAGCAACAGACAAGCCCTCCTGCGCAGCTCGAATCGCTGCCGCATATCCGCCTGGACCACCCCCAATCACGACACAATCAAATTCCTTCATACGAGCAACCTATAGGGTTCGGATAACAACTCAACCACGGTCGCCAAAAACTCTGCCGCGGGCGCACCATCTAGGACCCTATGATCCCAGGTCAACGATAGATTCATTTGTTTCGTTCTGACGGGCGTTTCACCATCCCAACTGAGGCCATCGTATATCTGATTCACTCCCAAAATACCCGATTGGGGGCGATTGATAATGGGCGTGAACGAGTTCACCCCGAACATTCCCAACGCAGAGACCGTGAAGGTGCCACCCGCGTAATCGTCAAGCCCGAGCGCGCCTGCTCTCGCAGCCGTTGCTAGGCGGGCACTCTCAATCGCAATATCCTGAAGTGAGCGCTGATCCGCATCGCGAATCACCGGCACAAGAAGCCCCTCGGGCACGGCAACCGCAAGCCCTACGTGGACATCCCTCATGAGCTCAATCGAATCATCTTGATATTGGCTATTCATCTGCGGGTGCAGGCGCAAGGCTTTCGCCACCGCTCTAATCACAAGATCCGTGTAGGTGGGCTTGGCGACCCCTTCCCACTCCTTCACCAATTGGCTTCGCAGACGTACCGCGTCATCCATCGTCGCGGCCATATCCATACTTAACTGAGCCGTCTCCTGGAGACTTTCATACATACGCGTAGCAATTGTTCGGCGCATGCCTTTGAGAGGGATTCTCTGTCCAGGATGGAACTCACTGCCCGAGGCGGCGGCAGTTTTCGATGCACCTGACGACCCTTTGTTGGACTGCGCTTCAATATCCGCTTGGATGATTCGACCGTTGGGACCGCTGCCCGATATCAAAGCCAGATCCAATCCGCGTTCGGCAGCCATTCTCTTCGCCAAGGGCGATGCCAGTACTTCTTGCGCGGGCCTGCTGACCGGTTGGCTAGGCATCGATGCCGATGAAGCCGATGCGGCCTGCACATCCCGCTCAATGATGCGCCCGCCTGGCCCGGATCCGCGCACCATTGCAAGGGAGACGTTGAGCTCTGACGCCAAACGCCGCGCCGCCGGCGATGATTTTAATCGTCCATCTGGGAGCCCGGGTTCAGCGACTGCTTGAACGGCAGAAGCGCTTGCGAGCACCGGTGCTGGCGCAACTGAAGGCGCCTCGATCTCAACGCTCGACGTGTTGGCATCGGGACTCCCTGCTTGCCCTGAGAGCGCCCCCTCAGGCACAGTCTCTCCGGCAAGATAGATGTAGCCGACCACGTCGCCTGGCGCCAACATGACACCGGGTTCAACCGCATGTTTGACGATACCATCGGCTTCTGCATCCACATCCAGGTTAACTTTTTCAGTTTCGAGAGCGTAAACCAACTCACCCTTTTTAACTGCCGCACCGTCGGCCACGTACCATTCGGAGACCATACCCTCCGTCATCGACATTCCTACTTTGACTAGATAGATTTCTTTTGGCATTTCGCCTCCTCAGTCATTTGAGAAACATTTTGTGCTTGGCAGCCCATGCCATGACACGTTGAATATCTACCACCCCAGGCCCCGTTCGAGAAAGGCTAAGCGTCATGCTGGCGCCTTTAGATAGAACGTGCTCTCTTTCTCCGTCTAGGGCTAAGGCGCAAGGCCCTGCGACTGTGAATGAGCGGCCCAAGGTGACTTTTTGTTGTCGGCGGATGGGTATTTCACTGATTTGCCCTGGAATCATAGGCGCCAACAGCGACCTTCCGCCCTTGCCGAACTCGATCCACAGTCCGACATCCTCCTCGTCTGCAACGGGCGTCAGGAGTCCACCCAAGCTGGTTATGCCTACCCCCGAAGGATCCGCGCGACACAGCAAAGCAGACCGCAAGGTGGACGGATCCAACAGCGCCCGTGCGCCAACGAATTGATCACTCGTTACCACCGCATCGATCAAGGCAATGTCCGCTTCACCGTCGATCTCAATGTCTATGATCTTTTTGCGATCGATAAAACGCTGGGTTTGTGTCCAAGCACTACTTACCAAACCCAATGCCATCCCGGCGATCGTCGCCTCTGCCAGAACGGGAAAAACGTTGTTGGTTCCCGTCGACAGTGGTAGCAAATTGGCTTTTCGCCAGCCTTTGACAAAGGCGCGATTTGTGCCATCGCCCCCTAACGTCATCACCACACGACAATCGGTTTGGGCGAAGGCCTCAGCGGCGGCAACGGTGTCGATGGCACTCGACGTCTTGGGCGTGGGAATGCGCAAGACGGAGAGCTGCCTAGGCAATTTGGATTCAATGATGGCCGTATGAGCGATGCCATGCGCATCATCCATATAAATCAATCGCCGCAGTCCTGCGCTCACCGCGCCGGCCAGCGCCCGCTTGACGATCGCAAACTTTTCACGGTTATCGAAGACCGAGGCTTTACCCGTTAGACGGCGGATATCTTTGCCTGAGGCCGGATTAACAACAAGGCCTGCGGCCATCCTGATTTACATCCCTAGGAGCGTTTTAACTTCACTCACGATCTTGCTTGCATTGGGCACATATATCTTCTCTAGTGCCGGACTGAAAGGCACCGGCGAAAAAGGTGCGCCAACCCTACCAATTGGAGCGTCGAGATAGTCAAACGCCTCTTCCTGCAGCTGCGCAACGATCTCGCCACCAAATCCCCCGAAACGAACCGCTTCGTGCACAACAAGCGCCCGGTGAGTCTTCTTCAAAGATGCCACCGCGGTTTCGGTATCAAAAGGTTGCACGCTGCGAACGTCGATGACCTCACATGAGAGTCCATCGGCTTCTAGGGTTTTAGCCGCCGATAACGCCTCGACCACCATCCGACCCATCGCGAGAATGGTGAAGTCGCTACCCTGTCTGACAACCTCAGCTTTGCCAATGGGCACTTCGTACATGGCCTCGGGCACCTCTGCAGACATCGCAAGGCTCGCCTTGTTGAGCACAACGAACACAGGGTTGTCATCTCTTGCCGCTGCAATAATGAGGCCCTTAGCGTCATAGGCGTTTGAGGGCATAACGACTTTCACACCCGGCAAATGGGCCAAAATTGCTTCCCAACTTTGCGAATGTTGCGCTGCGAGGTTCATGCCTGCCCCCGCCATGGTCAACACAGTAATCGGCAGTGTTGCGCCACCGCCGAACATAAAGCGCATCTTGGCCATTTGGTTGGCCACTTCGTCCATGCACTCACCCAAGAAGTCCATAAACATAATATCCAGGATCGGACGACAGCCGGTCGCCGCCGCACCAACGCCCAGACCAATAATGCCTTTCTCGCTAATGGGTGTATCGATGATCCGATGCGCGCCGAATTGATCAATTAACCCCCGATAGTACCCATAGACACTGCCAGCCTCGCCGACGTCCTCGCCTGCCACAAAGGCGTTGTCTTGCTCTTCAAGTACTTGTCTGACTGCTTCTGTGATCGCCAACACATAGGGGATGGCTCGACTCTCTGTTTTAACCGCTTCACTCATGCCGAGGCTCCCAAGCTATAAACATCTACGAGTAAATCTTCTGGTGACGGATAAGGCGATGATTCGGCAAACGCGATCGCCTGCTCAATATCAGCATTCACCTCAGCGTACACCTGATCGATTTTCTTCTGATTTAACACTTTTTGTTTAACCAACACTTTTTCAAAGCTTGAAATCGCATCCTTCGCCTTCCAAGCCTCGAGCTCCTCATCGGTGCGGTAAGTGAGGCCCATGCCCCTGACGCCAACATGATCGTAAAAACGATAGGTCTTACATTCTAAAAGCGTCGGCCCCTCACCTTTTCGTGCCCGATCAATAGCTTGACCTGCGGCTTCATAGACAGCCACCACATCCATGCCATCAACAACCACCCCTGGCATCCCATAGCCTGCGGCGCGATCAGCAACATCGACAATCGCTTGATGGTTTGCTTGCGATGTGTACTCACCATAGCCATTATTTTCACAGACAAAAATACAAGGCAGCTTGTAAAGCGCCGCCATATTTGCGGCCTCATGAAAACTGCCTTCATTGCTGGCGCCGTCACCAAAAAAGGCAACTGAGACCTGTTTTGTCTTTCTGAATCGATTAGAAAACGCTGCGCCCATTGCAATCGGTGGACCTCCACCGACAATGCCGTTCGCCCCCAACATGCCGAGTGCCATGTTGGAGATGTGCATGCTGCCGCCTTTGCCCTTGCAATAGCCTGTTACCTTGCCAAAAAGTTCGGCAAACATTTTCGAGAAGTCACCCCCTTTGGCAATCAAATGGCCATGACCGCGATGCGTGCTGGTGATGTAGTCATTGTCAGCAAGATGCAGCATTACGCCAGAAGCAACCGCTTCTTGGCCCACATAGAGGTGCAATGCGCCTGGAATCTTTCCATCTTCCATGAGCTTGCCAGCTTCTTCCTCAAAACGGCGGATCCTCACCATTTTCAGGTGTAACTCTTGAAGCATTTTATTCGTCAGTTTCTTTGCCATAACGTCCCTATTTCATTCCTGATCCCACGCACCTTCAGCACGCTTTTGGGCCCCGTGCATCAAGCCACGCGTCCATCGCGCTCGCTTCCTAACGGGCCCAGCCTCTAAGAGCAATCGGCCGGTCATGATGCGGGCTTTGTCGACCCATCGTCAAGGATGCGGCCAGGATTCTTGTACGTAAAACAACAGGTCTACGCATCAGTCGTAAAAAAATCCGCCCTTGCCGTGCCTGTTTCATCGTACACGGGCTCAGCCGCATCGATGCGATATTTAAGAACATCCGCACCTCGAATACCGAACTGAGCCAACGCCACGCGCATGTCTTGATACCAATGATTATTAAAGTGATTCTCCAGCGCAGCTTGAGAGGCCCACCGTTCAAAAACCCTGATACGCCCAGGCGTGAGTGGGTCTGGACACCAATCGTAATCCATGATGCCTTCTTGAGTGAGCGCGCCTTCAATCAGCGGCTTCGCTGCCTTCATCGCAGCATCCATTTGCTCGGGATCGATATCCACGGTCCCAGAAATAATAATCTTCATTCAACCTCCTCTATTTTTTCTATGTGCCCCAACCAAAGCGCTGGTTCTTCACTCACCCACAACTTTCGTGTCGAGCACCCCCTTCGACTCGGATACGAAAGACCACGCCCAGTGCCAGGCGGATCTAGACCTCTCGCTGTGGCGCCTCTTGCATCAGACTGGCGCGCCTTGACCGAGCCATCAACCATCGCGCGAGAGAGATATCATCTCAACTCTACTACGCCTTATTTTTGCTGGCCCCTGTTTGGGGTTTGAGACCCGCGTTTCGAGCCGCTTCACGATCAATATCCTCAACATCACTTAACATATCGCGGACTGTGCCCTTCAACCAAGATACGATCTCCTGAATCGAGCGTCGATTGGGTGCCAGCCCCTGGGAGTGCGTGTTGATCGCGATACCCTCGAGCAGATAGCGAGTCGCCATTGTGGCTATTGAATATTGGCTCGACAGGGCTAAATCGGGAAAGATTGCTTGGGAGCGCTCTTGCCATAAGCTTTCAAATGCTCGTTGAGCCGGTTCGAATGTTGCCCGCAGTTCCTCATCGGTTCTCGCGGCCACGAGCAGTTCGCAGTAAACGCTAAAGAGCGGGGATTGAAGTTGCCGCCAGAAGACTTCGATACCCTCTTCAATCAAGGTATGTTCAGAGTCCTCGTTAAGATCCAGCAAATCACGCTCGTATTCCTGAAGCCGTCGCCGATGCATATGTTCCACGGCAGACTTGACGAGATCTGCCCGTTGAGGGAAGTGATGCAACATGGCTCCCCGAGAAACCTTGGCGTGTTTCGATATTTTTTCCGTGGTGGTGCCGCGAAACCCGTAAAGGAGAAAGCAATCGAGCGTAGCTTCCAAGATTTGATGACGTGTCATTTCACTCTTGGTTTGCTGCCACGATTTCTTATCGCGATCCTCCTTCCCATCTTGAGCTGCGTCAGGTCGACCTATCATCAATTGAAGAACCCTTGTGGATCAGTGAATCACGATTTACTTCGCTCCATCGTAAAGGGATACTGCTGATCATCGCAAGACAAGTGCGTGGTTTTAACCTATGCCCGACGCATCACCTCATGTTCTCCTCATCACGAAGGGTCATCCCTTTGATAAGGGCGCATTTTTCGGCATGTTCGATTCGCTAGAGATCAATTACACTCATGTCGAGCAACCGCTTGCAGCAAACATTCTCTCAGTGAGCACTTGCGAGCCATACGATGCGTTGGTTTTTTATGACATGCCCGGCATCCAGTTCGGCGAATCTTCACCTCAATTTTTAACACCAAGCGACGAATTCAAATTTAACTTCCAAGCCCTCCTCGAAGCGGGACAAGGGATGGTGTTCCTGCATCACGCAATAGCTGGTTGGCCTGAGTGGGACGCCTATGCCGATATTCTGGGCGGACGGTTTTTATACCTACCGCAGGCGATGCGGGGCGAACCTCGCCAAGACAGTGGCTACCGCCATCAAGTCACACACGAACTCAGCGTCACAAATCCCGATCACCCAGTCGCGGCCGGTATACCTGCCACATTCTCGATGACCGATGAGCTCTATCTTTTCGAAGTGTTTGAAGACGAGGTGGACCCCTTGCTCACGAGTAATTACACCTTCGATGACGCTCATTTCTTTTCAGCGACGAAAGCCGTTCGAGATAAAGTCATGTTCTCTAATGAGGGCTGGTCGCACGATCCCGGCAGCCCGCTAGTCGGCTGGACCAAACAGGTTGCCGCCAGCCGTCTCACCTATTTGCAGGGCGGCGATGATCCGGTCGCTTACGCGAATCCTCACTATCAACGCCTGATTCAAAACGCCATTGATTGGGTTGCTAGACGCACAGGTTGACAAGTTCTCGCTGACTCAGCATCCGGAAAGATCCGTATCGAGTCTCTTCGACCAAGCCTCACTTGATCAACTCATAACCGACCCCCGACCTGACTTTCTGTCCGCATTTCCTGCGCTCAGCCCTGACGCCCCCTTAGGGCAAGCCACGAGGTCAGGGAGACTGCCATACTGATGCCGCGTCGTCATGGCCGACCTCAATCCTCAAGACATGGGTACAGCCATGCACATCAATTCCGAACCCAGTGTCCAGAAAACCGTCTTGACTGACTCTTTTTCTATCCCTAGGCTACTGAATCCCGCAGCGAAGGTGCGTGTCCCCGGTTGCAGTCAGAGAACCCATCGTTATGACCCCTGAGATCCAGCGCGGTGCGCATCGCGACATGAAAGCCATCGTTACCGGTGCCAACAGCGGCATTGGGCTCGCCACAGCTCACCGACTCCTGAACGAGGGTGCCCGGGTGCTGATGGTTGACCTGGCGGAGGCGGCGGCGATTGAGCATCCGGCGGCAAGCTATCTCCGAGCGGATGTTGCCGGCGAAGAGGCCCATGAAAAGATTGCTACCACCGCAAAAGACCATCTCGGGGGGATTGATTTTCTTATCAATAATGCAGGGATGGTCGGTGGTGGTCCTGTTGAATCCATGACCTTCGCCGATTGGGGACGCATCCTCGATGTCAACCTCTCGGCTGTATTCCGGCTTTGCCAAGCGAGCATTCCTTTATTGAAACAAAGCGCTCGAGGTCGCATCGTCAACATCGGATCCATCATGACCACGCTTGCTGGCGTCGGCATGGGCGCATACACCACGTCCAAACACGCGGTCGCCGGACTCACCAAAACGCTCGCACTGGAACTGGGCGAATTCGGTATCACTGCAAACTTCATTCAACCCGGCGCCATTGTCACGGGTATCACTCAAGCATCGCTGGACGCGGGTCCTGAGTTTGAGCGTTTTTGGTCGGAGAAATCCGCGCTAGGGCGACTCGGTCGGCCGGAAGATATCGCCGCCGCCATCAATTTCCTTGTGAGCGAAGATGCCAGCTTCATCACGGGTCATGGGCTCGTGGTGGACGGTGGCGTGATGAGAAAGGCTTGACCTTTAGCGACTTAACTTTTCAACTAACCTTACTTAACCCAACCCTAAAATCGATTAAAGGAGCAATGAACCATGGATCTACAACTCAAAGGTCACAATGTACTTGTGACAGGCGGCACCAAAGGCATCGGACGCGCCATCGTGGAAGTGCTTTCAGATGAAGGATGCAACATTGCCCTGTGTGCGCGAAATGCGGATGACGTTAATGATGCGGTAGAAGCCATTTCTGCCAAGGGCGTCAAAGTCGTGGGCCAGCAGCTCGACGTGGGTGATGGTGATGCGTTTAAAGCTTGGATTGCTGAGGCTGGCGAGGCGCTCGGCGGACTCGACGCCTATGTTTCAAATGTGAGCGGTTCCAATGCCCCAGGGGATGCTGGATGGAAATCGCACTTTGACTACAACATCATGTCCGCGGTTCACGGTGTTGAAGCATGCCTGCCCTTTTTTGAAAAATCTTCAAACCCAAGTGTCGTGATGATTTCAACCACTGCCGCTCTGGAGCATTTCATTAATGCCGGGCCTTACAACGCCATGAAAGCGGGTCTTTTGAATTACTCAGGCGCATTGGCCCAAGAACTGGGTGCCAAGGGCATCCGCGTCAATGCGATCAGCCCAGGCCCGATCTTCATTGAGGGCGGCTCATGGGACAAAATTAAACAAGCGATGACTGCGTTCTATGACTCAACGGTTGCGCAAATCCCCCTCGGCAGAATGGGCACTGCTGACGAAGTCGCCGCTCAAGCTGCGCTTTTGATTAGTCCAAGAGGCGGTTTTACCACCGGAACCAACGTGGTCATCGACGGCGGTCTAACCAAGCGCATTCAATATTAATCTTAACTTATGAGGGGGACGGGCATGTCAGAACCCGCGATTCAGGCTTATTTAGTGGCTGCAGGTGACTTCCACGACATCGATTTTGCTCGATTGGAATTGCTCAAGCTGCTCGCCGAGCACGAGAACATTCGTACGACAGTAGCAAGCGATTACAGCGATATCGAAGGGATTCAGGCTTCGGATTTTTTAATCTCCTACACTTGCAACTTGGTACCGAGTGAGGCCGAGCAGGCAGCCCTTAAGGCCTTCGTTGAATCAGGGAAGAAATGGTTCGCGCTACACGGCACCAATTCAATTCTTGAGTTCACCGACGCGGGGGTCGCGTGCCCCGAAACCGCACCTATTTTCATGGAGACCTTGGGCTCACAGTTTATGGCGCATCCGCCGATTCAGCCTTTCACGGTTAAGACCACGCAACCGGATCATCCGTTGGTAAAAGGTGTGGGAGAGTTCGAAACCGACGATGAGTTGTATCTTTGTAAGGCGCTGGCAAAGCTTGAGGTGCTCCTGCACACGGACTTTACCGGCGAGGCCTCAGGCTTTGTTCATGCCGACTGGCCTGACGATGAGCCAAGGCCCGTCTACTACATCAACCGTCTGGGAGAGGGCGAAGTGCTCTATCTCAACTTGGGTCACTGTCGTGGGCACTACGATATGCAGCCGCGAGTCCCCTATTACCCTGTCATCGAGCGGGGCTCATGGGAAAAACCTGAGTACTACGAGTTGCTGAGGCGAGGTCTTAAGTACTGCGCCGGGGTGTAACACGCATGGCTCGTCCATTTCGATTTGCGGTTCAAAGTTTCAATGCTGCATCAGGCGCCGACTGGGCGACCAAGGTCCAACGCGCTGAATCGCTGGGCTACAGCGCCTTCCACTTAGCAGACCACATTATCGGGCCCGGACCCGCGCTGTCTCGAACGAATCATCCGATTCAGGGACTCGCCGCCGTGCCCGCGATGGCTTACGCAGCCGCGGTGACCAAGTCGATCCGCATTGGCTGCAGAGTCTTTTGCGTTGACTACCGACTACCGGTGGTTCTGGCCAAAGAAGCCATGACGATCGACTTACTCTCCAATGGCCGCTTGGAGCTCGGTTTGGGTGCTGGGTGGCTCAAAGATGAATACGAGGCGGTTGGTCTGACGATGGATACGCCGGGGACTCGTATCAGCCGATTGGAGGATGTCATTCGAGCGGTGAAAGCCTATTGCAATGAAGACGAGTTAGCCGTCAACAACGAATCCGTTCAATGGAATGAATTTCAGGGACTGCCCAAACCGGTCCAAACACCCCATCCCCCCATTATGATCGGCGGTGGATCGAAACGCGTGCTCACGCTTGCCGGGCAAACCGCGGACATCGTGAGTTTTAACTTTAACAACCGCCAAGGCGTCATCGGCCCCGATGGCGTTCAAATGTCTACGGCGGCTGAAACAGCCAAAAAGCTCGATTGGATTAAAGCTGGAGCCGGTGATCGATTTGATCAAATTGAGCTAGAAATAGGCGCTTATTTCACCTTTGTCACGGATCAACCGGACCCGATTGTGTCCATGTTCTCCCAGAATTTCGGTTTGCCAGAAGACGAGATGCGCCAACATCCGCACGCGCTCTTTGGCGGGGTCTCGGCCATCTGCGATGAACTGGAACGCCGAAGAGAAGCCTATGGCATCTCTTACATCACGGTTGGTGAGGACAATATGGACAGCTTTGCCCCTGTCGTTGATCGGCTAAACGAGCACTAAAGCAGGTCCAACCTAACGATCCATTTAATGACCAACATAAGGAGGCCCTGATGAGTCTTCAAGGAAAAACCGCCGTTGTGATTGGCGCATCTGGACAGCACAACTTTGGCGTGGCCATCGCTCGAGCATTTGCCGCGGACGGCGCGAAAGTCATCGTGTCAGGCCGCCGAATAGAGCCTCTAAAAGCACTCGCTGACGAACTGGGGGGTCTTGCGATCGCTTGCGACATGAGCGATGAAGCATCGATACAAGCCCTTTTTGAATCCGCCAGGGAACAAGCAGGACCGATTCACATCGCGGTCAACAGTGCCGGCGCACTGGCGGGGAATCCTATAGCCGCACTGACTCGAGAGGCCATTCAACCCACCTTGGATGTCTCGTTTACGGGCGCATTGCTGATGTTTAGATACGCGGCTGAGGCCATGACCGAGGGTGGGTCAGTCATTACCATCTCGTCGCTAACCGCAAGACTTCCAGGTCCTGGCCTCGCCGTTTATGCAGCAGCCCGTGCGGGCATCGATTATGCGATCAAGATTGCCGCAGTCGAGTACGGACCTCAAAACATCCGCTTCAACTCCATTGCGGCGGGCCTTATTCGAACCGACATGACGGACGCAATCTTCGAGCACAGCGATTCCGAGGCGCGCTTCATTCCTCATATCCCTGCGGGACGCATGGGAAATATCAACGACATCGCACAAACCGCTTTGTGGCTGGCCGACGATGATCGATCAAGCTTTATCAACGGCCAATTGATTGACGTTTCAGGTGGTCAACATAATGGTCGACTACCGCACTAACCAGCTGAGCCTCGAGCCTTTAGATCAAAAGAACCACCCTAGCTAAGAGCCACTCAACACGAAGGACTGACGCCATGACCACATTGCTTGCTCATATTGAAATCAAACCGGGGTGCGAGGCGCAATTTGAAGCCATCATGGAAGACATGGTGACCCACACGATGAATGAGGAAGAAGGCGTCCTTCGGTACGAATACTTCAAAGGTCAGAAGCCGAACTTTTATTACTGTTTACTATCCTTTCGGGATAAATGGGCGTTTTATACCCACCAGAATTCGCCCTACCATGAGGGTCACGATTTTGGCGCAGTGCTCCAATCGATCTCCCTTGAATATTTGGACCCAGTGAGCAACGCAAGCCCCCTGCCGCCTACCGTGGACCTGCCTATCGGGGATAACACACCCGCAGATATGGTTGAAGCGAATGGCAAGTATCCTTTAACCATTGCACCCTGGTGGCAAGGGCGTCGCTGATAGGCAGCTCCATCGTTAAGGTGCGACACCGCACTGATGTAAAATCGAGAGCGCCTTTCATTCTCGACTCATTACTCGAGTGACACTACACACTGCATTAGACGAAATGGCGGGTCATAAATGCGTGCTGCGCTTGGCGTATGCCGCATGACCGGCAGTTGAGGTCCTTCATTAGATTGCGTTTGTTCTGGATTGAGGCCATCCATAGCGGCCAAAGACGGACGTGTTCTGGCCACTCGCTTTCTAAACGGCGCTCTGACTTTGGCTTCTAACCCTTTGGTCTTGCTCTTACCCTTACTCTTTCTCTTTCTCTTTCTCTTTCTCTTGCTCTTGCTCTTTCATTTGCTCTTGCTTTTGCTCTTGACGTTTGGTTTTTGATATTTGGTTTTTACCTCAAATTCTCGGACCCTTCGTCCGAGGACGAAATCCCTCGGTTTTCCTTTTTCCAGGTGTCACTCGGCTGACTCAACCTAGCTGCATGAGCCCCTCAAGTATTCCTGCCCCCTGTCCCTTGCTCGAGAATATTCTGGCCATCGTTCTTACTCATTGCCGTGAGGCCAATATTTCGAATACATTCAGAACAATGGGGCTAGCGCCCGCCTTATGTTAATCGTTCAAGAAAGGAGCAACTGAATGACCCCAATTGAAACTGTTGAAGCTTTTATCGACGCTTGGAATCGAATTGACTTCGATGCAGTGGCCGAATTCTTCTCCGAAGACGTGGTCTATCACAACATTCCCATGGAGCCGGTGGTCGGAAAAGCCGCAGCTCGAGCATTTATAGACAACATGCAGGCGGACCGCATCGATTGGGTTACCTATCACATTGCAGCCGCAGGACCCGTGGTGTTGACTGAACGTCTTGATCAATTTGACCTTGCCAGCGGCAAAAAGATATCCATTCCCGTCATGGGCACGTTCGAGATCGAAAACGGCAAAATCAAAGCCTGGCGCGATTACTTCGACCTCAACACCTACGTCAGCCAGATGAGTGACTAGGCGCACAGTCCCGACGAACGCCAGGACAACAGCCGCATCTCACAATTTTCTCTCCGCTTTCTGGGGCCCGCTTGTTCGTGCGGCAGCAACTTCTGGCTGCTCACAGATTAAAAGGGCAGAGCTTGACCGGACATGAAGTTTGTTCCACCCATGAATTGATCTCCTGAACCGATTGTCTCTTTTCCGCTTGCTCGGGACATTATGCTGGTCACAAGCGCGTCAGGTAATGAGCAAGTTCAAAACGCTTCACCCCAGACAGCGTTGACCCCAAATGAGGACTGAACGATTCGTCTCGAAAGGCTCTTTTATTCACTCGCGACTACCTTGACGGGACTCCTTGAGGTCAGCGAAACTTGGATCCGGGGAGGGTTGCGCTTTTACCCTCATACGAGCAAACAAGGAGGTTTTATGAGGCTGATCATTGCATCTGCCGTGGTGCTGGCGGGGACTCTAGCACCAACCGGAACGGTTCTTGCTGGAGAATCATCAAGGGCGATGGAAGAGGTGGTTGTCACCTCACGACGTAAAGATGAATCGGTACAGGACGTACCTCTATCAGTTACAGCCTTTGGCGAGGAAGCCATCGAGCAGATGAAGCCGCGTACGCTTCAGGATTTCGAAGGCGCTGCACCTAATGTCTACATCGGTTCAAACGCCGCAGGCCCAAGTGCGAGCGCCATCTATATCCGCGGCGTGGGCTATGCGGACATTGAAAAGACTCAGAGCCCACAAGTGGGTGTGATTGTTGATGGGATTCAAATGGGTTCTAGCACGGGGCAGCTAATTGACCTCTTTGATGTCGAATCCATCGAGGTCAACCGTGGCCCTCAAGGCGTGCTTTTTGGAAAGAATACGATTGGTGGCAACATCGTCGTGAATCGAACCAAGCCTCAATACGACGACTTTGGCTTTAAAGCCAGCGTCGAGGCCGGCAACTACAATAGCGTCACAAGCAAAGCGCGGGTGAATATCCCGATCAGCGACAATGTCGCAATAAAGGTTGGTGCGATTGATCGGAAGAGAGATGGTTTCTCTACCAACGTCAATTTAGGCGGAACGGCTGGAGACATTGACTTCCAAAGTCAGACTCTTGCGATCGCTTTCTCACCATCAGAAAGCGTGGAAGTGCTCCTCTCGTACGACCACATCAACGATCGATCAGACACCAAGCCTCAGGATCCGCGCTACAACGGCAATGACCGATTGGTGACAGAAGCCGATAAAGACCAACCGACGCTCTACGATGTAGAGCAACTCGCTTTAAAGATCGATTGGGCAATCAGCGACAACCTGAATTTGCATTTGGTCTCAGGGCAAAGCGACAGTCAGGATTTGGTCAACCAAGATTTCGACAGCGGCGACATTAACGGCCTTGCAATCCCATTTGCACAGCTCCACACGTTGCGGAATCAAAATTACGACATCACCACCCACGAGCTGCGGTTAGACGGCGCTTTTTCGGACAACATTGATTTCATGGTGGGCTATTACTACTTCAAGTCCGAACTGGACTTCCAGCAAAACACCAACAATGTGCTGCAGTTGCCATCGTTCGCTTTTGCTGGCGTAGTCGACGCGAATTGTAATTTAGACCCAGCGCTAACTGGAGGCATCGAAGGTATCCCACTCTTCCGAGCAAACCCCGCGGGTGCCTTTAACTTATGTCAGGTGAGCAACGCTCGAAGCATTCAATACGCAGGAGAGGATGTGGACTCCTCCGCATTCTTTGGCTCGATCACCTTCCGCCCCATGGAAGACCTCGAAGTCATGATCGGCGCTCGTTACATCGATGAAGAAAAAGAAGCCTTCAACAGCTACTTTGACTACTCAGTGCAACCAGCAGGTCCAGGCGCAGCCAACCCTAGGTATGATGACAAGACTGTGCCCGGGTATAACGAGTTCGATTTCCGCGGCTACGTGATGACGCCGGGTTCTTCTTATCAAACGCCGGTCACCGGCTGGTCGGATACGATCATTACCGCCTCGGCCAGCTACCGCGTGAACGAGCTAACCCTTGCATACCTAAATTACTCTGAGGGGTTCAGAAGCGGTGGTTTCAGTATCCGAAATGCATCGGGCGCCGAGCGTGCAGGTTATGACCCCGAAGACGCAAACCAAATCGAGATTGGTCTCAAGACAGACCTTCTTGATGGTAAGCTGCGCTTGAACGTCGCTTACTACCAGCTCGAACGACGCAACGCCCAGTTTTCATCGATCATTACATTACCCCCTGGCTCTATACCAGGAACCACTACATACATCTTGAACGGGGGCGGCAGCGACAACGATGGCTTCGAGCTTGAGGCGCAATGGTTCATCTCAGATAACCTCCGACTGCAATTAGCAGCCGGCCAAATCGATGTGTCGAACATCGAATTCGACATTAACTGCAGCTTGATCGAGGTTTGTGGCGACCTGCCTGCAGGTACCGTCGTCACACGAGGCGGTGACAGTGATTCAAGGCAACCGGATTGGAACGCATCACTGCGACTCGCGTACGACCGCAGTTTCGACGGCGTTAACTTCTCGGGCAATATTGGTTACCGTCGAGTGGGTAACTTCCTCTTGGTCAACACAGGCGGGGGCGCTGATCAGCGTCTGTACGAAGGCGGCTATCACAATATCGATGCGGCAGCCGGATTCAGCTGGGATACGGCCAATGGGTCAGAGGTGTCCCTGACCTTGATGGGCAAAAACCTTACCGATGAAGAATGGCTCGATAACGCACTCTTCTTAGGTGGCCCCACCACAGGCTTCCAAGGTTGGGGTTATGCAAGAACCTACGCAGTCGAATTGCGCTACAGCATGTAATGCTCCGATGAATCAAAAAAAGCAGGCTTCGGCCTGCTTTTTTTTGCGCGCTGATATGAGAACCACTTCTGCCCAGTCAAATCGCGAACCCAAGGACTTTCTTGAGCGAAGCATCAAGCAAGAACACTCTAGGATGACTTAACCTTGAACCAAGTCTCTTTGATAGACAACCGCGCCTCAGATACTGAGCTCCGGGGTTAACGCAGCCATCTATGACCCTTCGGGTTCTGAACCGAAAGTTGATTCTCCTTTGATCGCAATTATCGCTCATCCTCCATGAGTTAGGACTTAGCTCTTACCCCTCCCTTGGGCATATGCCTTTCGTAGTGACAAAGACGAACTCGCGCAGGGTCTTGTTCCGAGTCCCGATGCGGACGGCGCGACTCAACGGACAGGCATCTAAAAAAATCACCATTGACTGTTTTTTAAGAACTTCGCTACATTAGATCCATTCGCGAAGAAGAGCCTTCTGGCCGATCCCGTTTTTCAAAGCGCGCTCACCCTTCGTCATCAAAGCACTGAGCCCCGAGGCTTGCGACACAGGGCATGCGAAATTGAGCTACGTTGGATGACAAAAGTGAACGGCGCACAGACCATCTACCGACGAGCCTGGTGTTCGGTGAGTGGCATCTAGGCTTCGCGTAGGACAGGCAAAGGCCCCGGGGTGAGAGGATAAGTTCAAGCGCATGACGATCAGCACGCACAAAACATTCTGCCGTTTCTGCCACGCCTACTGCGCCATTGAAGTTGATGTTGAAGATGGGAAACCCATTCAGGTTCGAGGCGACGCGTCAGACCCTGTGTATGGCGGCTATACCTGTATCAAAGGGCGACAATTGCCTGAGCAATTCGCCACGCCCAAACGCATTCGAGAGACCTTAAAGCGCGATTCAAATGGCGGGTTTCAACCCATCGACGTGCAGCTGGCCATGGACGAGATTACCGAGCGTGTTCGATCCATCATCGAGACCTACGGACCACGAGCAGTAGCCACTTATGTTGGATCTTATGGGTACCAAAATTCGGCTGCGCTTCATGTCGCCAAGGCGTGGCATAAAGCCATAGGCTCTGACAGTTATTACACATCGGTAACCATAGATCAGCCCCACCGTAAGATCGCGCAATCCCAATTCGGCACCTGGGAAGGCGGAACCCATGCCTTCACAGGCGCGGACGTCTGCATGCTTATTGGCAACAACCCCGTGGTGTCTCAGTACACGCCTTTCGGAGGTATTCCTCCATTTAACCCCTATGCCCGTCTCAGAGACGAAATGAAACACGGCATGAAGGTCATCGTGGTTGATCCAAGGGCAACCGAAGTGGCTAAGCGCGCCACCCGACATCTCCAAATTCGCCCTGGGGAGGATCCCACGTTTCTCGCAGCAGTGATCCGACACCTTCTCACACAGCGCTTGCATGACATTGAGTTCTGCGCCGCTCATGTTGCCGACCTCGAAGCGCTGACTGAACTGGTCGAGCCGTTCACGCTCGATTATGCCGCGAAGCGCTGCGAGCTAGATCCGAACGACATCCAATTTGCAGCCGAGACCTTTGCGGGAGCCAAACGAGGCGTCGCGGTGACCGGGACTGGGCCCAATATGTCGCCAAGACCCATCTTGACCGAGCACTTGGTGTGCGCGCTCAACACGATCTGCGGACGAGTCAATCGATTAGGCGAACGGGTGCCCAACCCAGGCGTTCTGCAGCCTGTGCGCAAGCGAGAGGCAAAGGTCCTTGAGGCGAATCCGGCGTACGGGAGAGGGCCTCGGTCCCGAGTTCGGGGTCTGGGCGAAATATTGGGGGAAATGCCCACGGCAGCGCTTAATGATGAAATCCTGCTCGAGGGCGAAGGCCAGATCAAAGCGCTTATTTGCTTGGGCGGCAATCCCATGGTCGCCTTTCCTGATCAAGACAAGACCCTGGCAGCGATGAAGAAGCTCGACCTTCTCGTCTGCGTCGACCTCTATCACTCCGCCACCGCCAAACTCGCCGATTATATTGTGGCGCCAACCCTGTCACTTGAGCGAGACGACGTGACCTTACTCACTGACACTTGGTATGACGTGCCCTACTGCCACTACACCAAAGCCGTTTTACCTCGTAACGAGCAGAGTCGGGAGGAATGGGAAATCTACTGGGAAATGGCCAGTCGAATGGGTACGCCGCTCGAGCTGCCAGGCGGCGCCGTATCCCTCACCGAGAGACCCACCAAATTCGAGATTCTGAAACGCTTAACCCATGCGGCACCCATTGCGTTAGAAACCATCAGAGATCAAGGTCGCGGACACGTATTTGAGGATGTTCAAGTTACGGTCTCAGAATCGACCAGCCTGAACCAAGCCAAATTTCAGCTCCTTCCCGCGGATATTCCCAGCGAGCTCAAAGCGCTCGCAATGGAACCCGCTCGCGAGGGTTCTGCGATCATCGATCACAATCAAACCTACACGCACCTGCTCATCAGCCGACGCCTCAAACATGTATTCAATTCCTCTGGGCAACAGCTGGAATCTTTGCGCGCCAAAGGCACCACCAACCCAGCCTATATGAACCCGCAAGATCTAGAATCCTTTCATCTTTCAAGCGGCATGATGATTGAGATCGAGTCAGCTGCAGGCGCATTACTCGGTATTGTTGAAGCCGCGAGCGACGTCAAACCAGGGGTCATTTCGATGGCCCATGCCTGGGGTGATTTACCTGACAACGGAGGATCTGTACGATCCCAGGGGTCCAGCACCAATCGGCTGGTCGATGACAATCGAACATTCAATCCCATCA
>Ga0255768_10000817_pt1 | contig 32574 bp, 35 predicted proteins | sample 071ome_33_FD_179983 | JGI IMG/M metagenome (GOLD analysis project Ga0255768, IMG submission 179983) | Coastal salt marsh microbial communities from the Groves Creek Marsh, Skidaway Island, Georgia - 071412AT metaG (version 2) | ecosystem: Environmental > Aquatic > Marine > Intertidal zone >...
AACCAAGTTTGAGTACAAGAGAGAAGTCACGCACTCTCCGATTCTTGGAGACTATATAGAAACCATTGAGAAATGGCTTACTGAAGACCAGCAGGTTGGCAGAAAATACCGACGAAGTGCTCGAAGATTGTGCGATATTCTCAAGCAGGAACACGGATATGAAGGAAGCTATGAAAGTGTAGCCAGACATGTCAGAGAATTGAGAAAGGAGCTGAGCTTTGCACAAAGAAGCTTAGCTACCTCTTTACTTTGAACCTGGCGATGCCTTCCAGTTTGACTGGGGAGAGGTTCAGGCCAAGATCAATGGACGGTTAATAAAGCTTCAATTGGCAATTACTCAACTTTGTCATAGTCGTGTCTTCTTTGCCCATGCCTATCCAAATCAAAAGCAAGAACTGTTATTTGATGCACATTGTAGAGCCTTTGAGTTCTTCGGTGGAGTCTGCAAACGTGGCATTTACGATAATATGAAGACTACTGTCGTTCGTGTCCTTAAAGGGCGTACAAGGAATCTTTCCGAGCACTTCACACGCCTTTGTTCTCACTATCTGTTTGAACCAGAATTTTGCAATGTTGCTCGTGGAAATGAGAAAGGTCGTGTCGAGAATCTGGTTGGTACTATTCGTCGTAACTTCTTTTCACCCATTCCGGACTATGAAAGCCTGGATGATTTACACGCGACTCTCAGAGGATTTTGCCTGAAGTTCTCAAGAACAAAGGAACACCCTGAGTTTAAGGGCCTTACACGATACGCGGTGTATGAAAAGGAGAAGATTTCTGATGGTAAAATCATGAGTTCCGGTCTGCCCTCAGAGTTTGAATCCATGGGAACAGGATTTATTTCAACTCCCCGCTGGATCGACACTGTCCTCAAGCAAATCTAGATTCAATAACAGATACACATAGGGATTCCTTTAGAATCCAGGAGCTGCTCTCCCTGCAAAATCTGGAGAGGTTCTCCCGTAGCTTCTTCAGATCGCAAAGCCAAAATGGCAGCATCAAGACAGTCCTCCTCCGGTAACTTGGGAGGTATCTGTAGTGTTTGTTTTGAATGCGATTCCAGGCAAGCCCTTCTTGCTTTCTTACCCAAGGGTGACTTCTTGGATAAGCTTACATCCACTCCATAACGCTGAAATACAAGCTCGGGATGGGCTTCATACACCCGATTTACTGAATTGGACTGAAGCCAGTCATCAAGCTCCACAATCTTTGGAATCAAGTGAAACGCCTGAATACTGAGCCCGCTTCCCTTCTTACTTAGTAAATCCCTGCATTCCCCGTAGCTAACGCATTCAAGTACAGCTCTAATAGGGGGTGAAAATACACTCGATTTACGATTCTTTGGAAGCAGAGCCCGAGCCATCTGATCACACTCCCGGCCCCCTTTTCGAGGTTCATCGAGCAGACCAATGGGCATATCTATCAGAATCAGTGAATCAATATCAATGGAAGATTCCAGAGAATCCAGGTTTTCAATGAATTCAAAGTGAAAGCCGGTCTTTGTGCAGAACGAAGCGACTATCCAGCCGTTTAGACAACCATCAATGCCAATACCCATTATGCTGTGCAGTTGCTAATCCCTCAAAAGAAGGAAGATCATACTCAATTGCAACTAAACTTAATGAAAAGTCCCGTGGGACTTCAAAATATCAATGGGAATCACGTTGGTCGCCTTCAAATTGGTACTCTCCAAGCAAACTCGCGGTGCAACTCCCTTTTCGTAAGCTTCCAGCCAGCGCAAAGCACACAGACACCAGTGGTCACCGGCCTTCAGACCAGGAAAATCAAATTCTGGTCTGGGAGTTTTCAGATCATTGCCCTGAGCCACTGTATAATCAAGAAAAGCATCATCCAGTACGGCACACACAGTATGCGAGCCGTAATCATTGGCATCGGTTCTACACTTTCCGTCTCGAAAAAAACCGGTCATTGGCTCACAACTACACTCCACCAACTCCTGCCCAAGTACATTCAAATGTTTCTGACTCATCTCTAACTCTCCTGCTTATGATGAAGACTTTTCCACCGTAAACTTATCCGGCCGTAATACATCTACATCACTCAGATAGGAAATCATCCCGCTATGATGATAGTAATTGTCGTAGAGATGTTTCGCTACCATTGCTCCAACTTCTTCCGTACAGACAATCTCTATGCGAATATTGGTACTGCTGTCCCAGTTTCCCAGTCGCTCTCCCCTACGCCCTTTCCCACGGGCATCCACGATTGTGAAGCCACGAATGCCCATCTTTTCAAAGTCCCGCTTGAGGGCTTGCTCAAGGATAGACTCGGTAATGATAGTTAACAATTTTCTCTTGTATACAACCATTACGCCCCCCCAAGGTACTCAATGATGGTTTTACTCAAAAACAGATACAAAGGTATTCCTGCCAGCACGTTAAAGGGAAAGGTAATCCCCAGTGATGCTGTCAAAGACAAAGTAGGATTTGCTTCCGGCACAGAAATTCGCATAGCAGCAGGTACAGCAATATAAGAAGCACTTGCACTCAAAGTTGCCACAAGGACAACGCCTCCCAAGGATAAATTCAGGAAGACTCCTACGAGAATTCCCAGTAGTGAAGACATTAATGGCATCAGGATTCCAAAACCCAGGATAAACAATCCGTATCTTTTCAGAATCCTGATATGACTGGAGGCGACCAAACCCATTTCCAAAAGAAACAGTGCAAGAACTCCTTTGAATTGATCAAAAAACAGGGGCTTTAATGGTTCAATTCCCTCCGAGCCAGACACCCAGCCAATCAAGAGGCCACCCATTAGCAGAACCACTCCCTTGCCAAGAAAGATCTCATGACATACTTCTCCCCAATCTGTGCTTGCCTCAACACCCTTGGCCAGCAAGATTCCAATAAAAATTGCCGGCATTTCCAGAAGCACTACAAAGAGTGGCATGTATTCTTCAAAGGCAATCCCTTTAGCATTTAAAAACGAGACCGCTACTGCAAAGGTACCCACACTCACCGATCCATAATGGGCTGCAATGGATGCACTGTCTGCCCGACTGAATCTACCTATTCGCAACAGAACCGGGTAGGCTATCAAAGGCAAAAGAAAACCAAGAGAAGTGATGGCCACCACAGCGGGTATCAGCTCAGTCAGATTTTGTTTGGCAAGCTCCACTCCCCCTTTCAACCCAATGGCAATCAGGAGGACAATACTGAGTATGTCATAGACTTGAGAGGGTAATCTCAGCTCGGAGCGCATGACCCCGGCGATTACACCCATCAAGAAAAACAAAATAATAGGATCAATCATGTCTCTTCTTTGATTTGTTCTGCTGCAATGTGCCAAGAAAACACGAATATCAACTATCGTCAATTCCCGTGCAAACGAATCCATACTCAGGAAGCAAGGTAGTTCAAAAAATGCCTGGAAACTATATTTTGAGAACCGAGTTTCATTTTCTTGGTGTGCAGTACTTGATTCGTTATAATTTCGCTCCACATGAGCTTAAGTAAATCCACGAAAATAGGATTAATCGGCGGTGGTCAACTCGCCATGATGATGGCTCAGGAAATTCCCAAATTTCCAAACCGCTTCACTTTAATTGCAAGTGACCCCAATCCTGAGTGCCCTGCCAGTTATCATCTCGATGAAATTATCGAAGGAGACTTCAAACAAAGTAGTACCTTGCACGAACTCGCCTCTCATTCTGACATTTTAAGTTACGAAATCGAGCTTGCTTCCTCGAAGGTGTTACAAGAAATTGAAGCCTCTGGCGTTAAAGTTTATCCTTCGCCCAAAGTGCTTGAGATTATTCAGGATAAATACAAGCAATCCTGCCATTTCGCCAAACTGGGTCTTCCCGTACCCCGCTTCTTTGCAATTGAATCGAAACAGGATTTACTCAGTGGAATTCAGGAAATTGGCTTGCCTTTGATGATTAAGGCTCGCTTTGACTCTTACGATGGCAAGGGAAATCAAGTTTTACGCTCTCTGGATGAAATCCCTCAGCTCATGGAAAATTTCCAGGATACTCCCATCATGGCTCAGGAATTCATTCCCTTTGATGAGGAAATTTCAGTGATCAGCGCTCGTTCCCGCAGTGGTAATGTAGTTTGTTTCCCAGTGGCTCAGAATATTCACGGGCCCGACTATCATATTCTTGAGCGCTCCATTGCTCCAGCTCCCATTACAAAAACCTTGAGCGAAAGAGCCCTTTCAATCAGTTCTAAAATAGTTCAGGACTTCCAAACTGAAGGTGTCCTGGCCGTAGAGTTTCTTGTGAATAAAGGCCAGTTGTTTATCAATGAGGTCGCCCCCAGAGTCCACAACACCGGGCACTACACCATTGAAGCCTGTGATTATAGTCAATTTGCCCTGCATTTGCTGGCAGGAATTCAAGAAGATCTGCCTCAACCTGAAATGATTGTTCCCATGGCAGTCATGCAAAATATTACAGGTCCGCCAGATTTTACGGGAGAATATGACATTCTTTTCGGCGAAGAAGAGGTTTGTGACTTAAAACAGATAGGGAGCCTACGTTTTCATTTGTACAACAAGAGCCTCTCCAAACCTTATCGTAAACTGGGTCATTGGACCCTCTGCTCAAGGGAAAACCAATCCCTTGAAGAGCTACTCGAGGAAGCAGACAGTGTCCTTGAACAAGTTCAAATTGTACCCAAGGCAAGCAGGTGAGACATGATTGAAGTCAGAACAGGCAGCGACTCTGACATCTTAAAAATGAAAGACTGTTACCGCGCTTTGGAAGATAGCCGGGTTCCCTGGCAAGCGAGGATTCTTTCTGCCCATCGCACTCCACTGGAGATGGTGAAGGTAGCGCAAGGACTTCGCGAAGAGGGCTTTCTGGTGAGCATTTGCGCAGCAGGAGGTGCCGCCCATCTTCCGGGAATGACGGCCAGCGAAACTTTGGTTCCCGTCATTGGGCTTCCAATTAAAGGTTCAACCCTCGAGGGAATCGACTCTTTTCTCTCGATAGTCCAAATGCCAGACGGAATACCTGTGGCAACAGTTGGTGCCGGACAAGATCGGGCTGCAGCCGAACTGGCCCTGCGAGTGATCTCCTTTTGCGGGCAAAAAAAGAAATCCACAGAAATAGCAGTTTTCTCTCTTGGTCAAGCAGCCCACGCTCTTGAGAAGGAAATGACTGAGTTAGCTGCCAGGCTTGGAGTCCATTTAAATTTTCGCCGGGAAATCTCACAGACCTCGGGTTTGAACATCCTCTTTCAAGACCTGGAAAGTGAGGTTGATCACTCCCTTACCATGACTGAAGAGAATCAAAATCTTGTCATTTCTTGCTACTTTACACCCCACCCAAACACATTGAAGCCCTGGGTGGAGAAAGCCCAAAGCAATGCACCAATAGCGATGATGGGTTTAAATCGCTGGAAGAACAGTATTCTCTACGCAGCGCAGTTGATTGCCCTGGACAATGAAACAGTCCATTCCCGACTCTACACTTATCGAAAAGAAATGGCCAATACTGTGCGCAAGAAAAATCAAAGACTGGCTCAGTCTGGAGTGCAGGCTTTCCTCAATGAAGTCATTCGTGGTTGAATGCTTCCATGTTACGACACTGGCTCTTTGAAATGGGAAAAGTTGGTTTCGAGCGTCATTGCTCAGAGTCGCTTGGCGTAAACCTCGATCCTGACCTCGCTCAAAAGAACTTTCTGATTACTGGAACATCGCGGGGCATTGGTAAAGCCTGCCTGAAGCAAATTGCAGAGTTTGGCCCTGCAAGAATCTATTCAAGCTCCAGATCCGAACTTGATTACGAAGTGAAGCAATGTGAAGTCCATCATCATTGTGCTGATCTCGCCAGTGAGAGTAGCACAGCTGAACTCGCTCGATTTATCGACAAACCGCTCCATTGCATTGTTTCCAACGCAGGATCCATGCCCTTAAAACTAAGCAAAACCGGGAAGCAGGAGGAACTGATTTATGCATCCCAGCTCCTCGGGCCCTTGCGCCTTTTGCGAGATCTGAAGTCACAAAACAAACTTGCTGAGAGTTTTCGATTCATTTTCGTAAGCAGTGGTGGCCAATACCTGTCTTTTCTTCCCTTGAGTGACATGCACTATGAGAAAACTGACTATGACCCCCTTTCTGCCTATGCCCGAGTCAAAAGGATGCAGGTAGGCATCCTTCCTCATCTGCAAAAGATCTTTCCCGAAGCTTACTTCTGCGCTATGCATCCGGGTTGGGTGGATACTCCCGGTTTACGAAAGTCTCTCAAGAGTTTTCAAAAAAAGAATCAAGCTATCCTGAGAAATTCTTCTCAAGGAGCAGACACCATCAGCTGGCTTGCCTTGAGAAAAGAAAACCCTGCCAAAACTGCGTTTTACATGGATCGCAAGGAAGTAGATCCTGAACTTCTCCCCGGCTTAAACCATAAACCTGAGGACGATGCTTTTTATCAAGAATTGCTGCAGTCCTTGTTTCCTCAAAAAAGTTTCTAGCGTAAAGAAAACATCTCCTGATAAATGATTTCACCCTCCAGGCCTCGAAGTTGCATTTTCAGTCTTGATCTCTTCCAATCCGCTTCAATCCATCCATAGTTTTCCTGCACATAAAGCTTATTGCGTCGCAAGGGACCCGGCTCATCTCTTTCAATGGCTGGTCGATTCAATGCGCTCGAAGTTAACTCAAAGAGGTCAGGCCCATTTTTGAAGTCTTTCTTATAAAAGGCTCCCCGGTGTCGATCTCCTGAAATTACAATTGTGGGACTCACTCGATTGGTCTTTTGAATCCACTTTAAAAGCTTCATTCTTTCCCGGGGAAACATTGACCAGGACTCCCAATAGTGCCCTGCGGCAAGAAATTGAAGTGGCGAAACAATGATTCGAAGATCTACATTTTCTTTCACGCTGTGAATTAACCATCTCCATTGCTTCTCTCCAAGCATTGTTTTTACCGGATCATCATCGGGAAGGTATCGAACGACAGGATCTTTCCCATTACTCTTTCTCCAGGGACTTTTGAAAGAGCGTACGTCCAGAACCAGCACCTGGATCACTTTCGAGCCATCATCCGATGAAATCAGACTCTCAAAATAGAGCCCTTCCTGATTGCGCCTGGGATCTTCTTCGGGGACTCCCCAGAAATCCAGAAACAATTCCTTGGATTTACTCTTGTAGGGATAAGTTCTATCACCATCGTTAATACCGTAGTCACCATCATCCCAAATTGCGAGTGTGGGAATATCCCAACCCAGACCCCTCATATTGGCTCTTTGCCGCGAATAGGCACGACTGGTCTCAATTTCCAAACCATCTTCAAACTTGGTGTATATGAAATCGCCCAGGCTGATGAAAAGATCAGGATCCTGCTTTTTTATGGTCGTCATAATCGGCATGGGGTGTTCCTGATGCAAACAGGAACCAAAGGCAATATGGGTGTATCTATCATCAGATTGAGCCATTGTGATTACAGCGAAAATAAGACTCACTTGAACGATCTTTCTCATAACTTCTCCTTTACAGTTCCTGCACTATTCGAAACCCTCGATAGGCCGACTTTGATTCTTGTGAGTTGCTGGCTCGAACAGAACATTTGAGATTCTCAGCCACTGAATCCACACTTCCCCCTCGCACCACCCTCTCGGAGCCTTCCTTCGGACCCAATGGATCTATAGAAGGTGAAGAAAGGTAGTAACTGGAAGAGTAAAATCCTGAACCCATTCAGAAACATTGCCAAGCATATCAAACAATGTGAAACCTGTGGGCTGCATTTGACCCACCGGCTGCATTACCAATTCCGAGTTTTCACGAAACCACGCGAATCCGTGTGCATCTTGTGTTAAAAAGGCTTCCCGATCCTCTCCACCCTTACAGGCATATTCCCATTCAGCTTCTGTTGGCAGTCGAAAGCAATTTTTGTTCTCTTCATTCTTCCCCTGTGCCTTGGCTTTCCATACCTGTTCCTGAGATCGAGAGCAACCATGAGATTCATTGAGCTTGTCTAGAAAGCTCTGAACCTCGAGATAGCTTACGTTTTCCACTGGGAAACTCTCACATCCTGGATTTACTGAGGGATTCCCACCCATCACCTTACTCCATTGTTTCTGTGTGATCTCTGTCTGAGCAATTAAAAAAGCCCTCTCTATCTCAACCTTGTGCCCCCCTCCGGGAGAGTAAAGCTCTCAAAATACTCTTGTTGTTTGAAGCCTGATTCCTGAAAGTAATCTGCAGAAGCAGTTTCCATTGTTGATAATCTTCCAGGATTGGACTGGGTCTGGAAGTACTCGGACGATTGTGAAGAATGATTTGTAAAATATCCTTGAAAATTGTACGAGTTTTGTGCAACTGGCTTTGTGCTGGAAAAGTACTCGTCAGAGTCTGCGCTGAAAGGTCTGGAAAGCAGACAAATCAACAAAATTACAGAAATCAGGAATCGCATCTTCCTTTACTACAAAAAAATAGCGAAAAAGATTCCTTCCCAGCGAATTCCTTGACAATCTCAAAAAATGTATTATTGTATTACTACGTTAATACAAGGTGCGAATATGAAGAAACTGGTTAAAGCGATCAAGGTACTCGAGTCTGACAAAGAGATTTCAGCCTTCCTCAAGGACCTATGCACACCTGCTGAAATTGAGGCTTTTGAAGAACGCCTGGTTATAGCTTCACTACTTCATGACAGAAAGTATTCATATCGTGATATCAGTGAAAAAACCGGCGCAAGTACTACGACTGTCGGACGAGTTGCCCGGTTTCTGAATCAGGAAAAGAACCAGGGATATTTAACAGTGTTCAGGAGATGGAATGATGAAAACGCAAAATAAAAGTCGACTAAGACTGGCAGTTCAAAAGTCCGGCCGATTGAGTCAGGAGTGCTTTGAGTTACTCAGGCAATGTGGATTGAACGCCACACCATCTAAAACCGCTCTCTTCTACCGCGTCTCCAATTTCCCCCTGGATTTGTTAATGGTGAGAGACGATGACATCCCGAGTCTGGTGCGAGAGGGAATCTGTGATGCCGGAATTCTTGGAGAAGACAAGTACAGGGAAGAGGGATTGAATGGACGAGAAGAGCCGGATCTTCCGCTTTTCAAAAGACTTGGCCTCGCAACTTGCCGCCTCTGTTTCGCAGTTCCCAAAGAGTCTGGAATAGAGGAAGTCAGTCAACTCAATCAAACAAGGATAGCTACCTCCTTTCCAGGAATTACCTCTAAGTATCTAAAAGGCTTGGGAGTTGAAGCAGAAATGGTGAAGATGGAAGGCTCTGTTGAACTGGCTCCCCGTCTGGGAATCGCCGAGGCGATCAGTGATCTGGTTAGCACAGGAGCAACTCTGGAAGCCAACGGGATGAAAGTTCTTCAAGAGATTTTCTCCTCCGAAGCCATTGTGGTAATCAACCCAACTCTGCAGGAGAATGAATCGAGTACATATCAAGAGAAGTTTGAAATTCTGAATCGTCTTGGAACAAGAATCGACGGAGTTTTAAAGGCCAGAGACAGCAAATACATCATGCTCCACGCTCCAGCAGACAAGGTACAAAATATCTGTGACTTGCTCCCGGGAATCGAGAGTCCCACAACCATACCATTGCCGGGTAAGCCTGGTACGGTAGCACTTCACGCCGTGTGCAAGGAAAACCTGTTCTGGGAAACCATGGAAGCTCTCAAGGGCATTGGTGCCAGTGCCATGCTCGTTCTACCAATTGAAAAAATGATGGATTAAGGAATCACTCTTATGGATGCTATACAGCTAATTGAATGGAAAGATTTATCCGGGGAAGAGCAAGCTCTCTTCTTTGAAAATCTGAATGAATCGGACAAGGACCAATCCACTCGAGAAACAGTTCTTGAGATTATGAAGTCTGTGCGAACAAACGGTGTCGATGCACTTGTTCAGGCAACTCAAAACTTCGATCAGAAAGACTTTGAAGCACAAGATCTCGAAGTGAAACTCGATCTCCTTGAGTTTGATTCTTTAACTCAGGCTCAGATTCAGGCAATGGAAGAGGCGGCCTCAAATATAAAGAAGTTTCACGAAGCACAGAAAGAGGGTGAATTCACACTGGAAACCTTACCTGGAGTGCGATGTGAGCGAATCTATCGACCAGTAGAAACAGTGGGCCTTTACATTCCGGGAGGTAGTGCACCCCTCGTGAGCACGGTTCTTATGATGGCAATTCCTGCCAAACTGGCTGGATGCAAGAATATCGTTCTATGCTCTCCTCCCAGCTACAATGAAAAACCCTGGATTCACCCTGCAATTCTATATGCTGCCAAACTCACTGGAATCGACCGGGTTTTTGCCCTCGGTGGGGCGCAAGCGGTTGCCGCCATGACTTACGGCGCTGGTCCCATTCCCGCAGTAGACAAGATTTTTGGTCCAGGGAATCGCTGGGTTACCCAGGCAAAAGTTCTAGCCAGCCAGATTCCGGGAGGGCCTGCCATTGATATGCCCGCCGGCCCCTCGGAAGTGCTTGTTTTGGCTGATGACAGCTCCAACCCGGACTTTATTGCAAGTGATCTTCTCTCTCAGGCGGAGCATGACCCGGACAGTAAAACTTACCTGCTATGCAGTAGCTTGAAAATGTTACAGGAAGTTCAAAATCGTGTTGAGAAGCAAGTGGAAGATTTGCCACGCAAAGAAATTGCCATGCAGGCACTTAAAAACAGTTACTTTATACTGGCACAAATTGAGGAATGCATACAAATCAGCAACAGGATTGCACCAGAGCACCTGATTATTCAAACCAGTAACCCTCGCTCGCTTCTCGACAAGATAAGTTGTGCCGGAAGTGTTTTTCTTGGTGATTATAGCCCGGAGTCTGTGGGAGACTATGCCAGCGGAACAAACCACGTATTACCTACAAGTTGCAATGCAAGGGCCTACAGTGGACTAAATCTTGACTCCTTTCGTAAATCGATTACGGTTCAGGAGTTAACTCTCGATGGACTTCGTCGCCTTGGTCCCACCGTGGAAACCCTGGCCAGTCTTGAAGAACTGGAGGCACACAGAAGAGCTGTCAGTATTCGACTGGAGCAAAGTTGATCAAAGGAGAAGTAATGAAACTAGCAGATAAACTGGTAAGAGAAAATATACGAAATCTTCAGCCCTACTCCTCGGCACGTTCAACTTTTTCGGATCTGGGAAGCTGGATATTACTTGATGCCAACGAGTCTCCCTACCCTCCCGGGAGAGAAGAAGATCGCTGGAGTTTCTGGAACCGATATCCTGACCCTCAACCAGCTCCATTGCGACAAAGGCTCAGCTCATTGTACGGCGTAGAAACTGACCAGATTTTACTTTCCAGGGGAAGCGATGAAGCCATTGAATTGATTACCAGAACATTTTGTCAGCCTCAAAAGGACAAGATTCTGATCACTCCTCCAACCTTTGGAATGTACTCCATTGCTGCCAAGATTCAAGATTTGGAGATTGTCGAAGTCCCCTTGCTAGATGACTTTGAGTTTCCCACACAAAAAGTAATTGAGACTGCGCGGGAGAAAGACGTGAAGATGGTCTGCCTCTGCTCACCCAATAATCCAACGGGAAATTCCATTCCTGAAGAAGATTTGCTTTTGATGCTCAGGGAGCTAAAGGATCGATTTGTTCTGGTGGACGAAGCCTATATCGAATTTAGCGGCAACAAATCCCTCGCGAGCAAAATTGAAGAATTCGATAATCTCATTTTGCTTCGCACTTTAAGCAAGTTTTACGGACTAGCAGGACTTCGCATTGGAATCACTTTGGCAGAATCATCCATCATTGGATATCTGAGAAAGACAGTGGCTCCCTACCCGATCGCACAACCTTGCATTCAACTAGGTCTCAAGGCATTAGAGCCCGAGTCATTAACGCTGATACATTCTCAGCAAAGTCGACTGGTCGAACAACGAGATTTCATGGCGAGGAACCTTGGTGAAATCAAGGGAATTCGCAAGGTTTACCCAAGTGACACCAACTTCCTTTTGATTGACGCCGAGAACTCAGCGGAGTTGCTTCAGGAACTCAAATCAGTGGGAGTCATTGTGCGGGATCAATCAAGAATTAAAGAGGGACTTTTTCGAATGTCGATTGGTCAGGAACAGGAGAACATTATTGCCTTGACTGCCTTTTGCCGTTTCTACGGACATCCGGAACCGGATCAAAAAAAAAGAGCAATTCGTGAAGTCCTTCACCAAAGAAAGACAAAAGAAACCAGTATAAAAGTCCTCGTAAATCTTGATCAGAGTGAGCCCACCAAGATTGACACGGGTATTGGCTTTCTCGACCATATGCTGGAACAAATCGCTCGCCATGGAAATTTCTCGCTGGCACTGAGTTGTGTGGGAGATTTGCACATTGATGACCATCACAGCATTGAAGACATAGCGATCACCTTGGGAGAAGCCATCAAGAAAGCCCTGGGAAACAAGCTTGGGGTTGCTCGTTACGGTTTTACCGTTCCCATGGATGAAGCTCGCTGTGAATGCAGTATTGATCTCTCCGGCCGCAGTGCTTTTGTTCTGGAAGGTGACTTCGGACAAGGGAGTTTGAATCAATTTAATTTGGAAATGGCCCCTCACTTTTTCCAGAGTTTCTCCCAGAGCCTGGGCTGTGCTTTGCACATGAAAGTCGTCGGAGAGAATTCTCATCATCGAGTCGAGAGTGCCTTCAAGGCACTCGGAAGATGTTTGCGACAGGCCGTAGAACTGGTCTCCAATCGAATTGAAAGTTCCAAGGGAAGTCTTTGATGAAAGTCTCGATTGTAGACAACGGGGGAGCCAATCTTTCTTCGGTCCGGTTTGCCTTGTCACGTCTCGGCTTTGAGAGCAATGTGAGTTCCAATCCAAAAAAGCTGGAAAGAGCAGACAAACTCATTTTGCCGGGGGTTGGGCATGCAAAAGCAGCCATGCAGAATTTGCAGTCCTCTGGTCTGGATTCATTCTTGAGGGAGACGGAGCAGGACCTGTTGGGAATATGTCTGGGCATGCAGTTATTGTTTGATTTTTCCCAGGAGGGAAATGTGGAATGCCTTGGTATTTTACCTGGGGAAGTTAGAGCTTTTGAGGCAAAAGAAAACTATCGTATTCCCCACATGGGATGGAATCAACTGGAGTATGAGAAAGACGACCACCCTCTTCTTTCAGGGATCTCTCGTGGAGACTGGGTTTATTTTGTGCACAGCTACTATCTGCCTGTTCAGAAAGAAACTCTGGTCAGTTCCAGCTATTGCAACCCGCTAACAGCGATCGCTGGGTCGGGAAACAAATGGGGATGTCAATTTCATCCCGAGCGTTCAGGGACCGTTGGTGCAACTATCTTAAGGAACTTCCTGAGTGCCAACTTCAAGGAGTCTTGAATGCTGTTTATACCTGCAATTGACATAATCGACGGGAAGGCTGTTCGGCTCTATCAGGGAGACTACTCCAAAGAAACCAGCTATGGTGACCCTTTGGAAATTGCTTCCCAATTTTGTGAAGCTGGTGCTCAGTGGATTCACCTCGTGGACCTGCAAGGAGCCAAGGATCCCTCTAGCAGGCAATGGGACCTGATCGAGAAAATCGCTACAAGCGTTGATTGCAAAATCCAGCTTGGTGGTGGAGTTCGTGAAATGGATGACTGTGAAGAACTCTTGTTCCGTTCGGTGGATCGGGTACTCGTGGGAAGCAGCGCAATACGAAATCCAGCCAAGGTGGCGGCCTGGGTAGAAAAACTTGGACTGGACAAGATTGGGCTCGCACTGGATGTTCGCTGGGACCGTGAAAATACTCCCGTACCCTGGGCAGCGGGCTGGCTGGAAGAGAGTAAACTCAATCTTGAGGAAATTCTGGCCTACTATCCAGTAGAGAAAGGCCTGACTGTATTGTGCACGGACATCATGAAAGACGGCACTCTCGCTGGACCAGCCCTGGATTTGTATGAGTACCTTCAAGGCAAATTTCCCGGGCTGCAAGTCATCGCATCGGGAGGCGTGAGAAATAATGAAGACCTCCAGGCTTTGGCAAAAATTGGTGTTCACTCTGCAGTTGCCGGGCGCTCAATCTATGAAGGAACTTTGGATTGGAAAGCGGCCTTAGCCACAGGGGATAACTCATGCTAGCGCGAAGAATCATTCCTTGTCTTGATGTGCGTGATGGCAAAGTCGTCAAAGGAGTTCAGTTTCGTAATCACGAGGAAGTTGGAGACATTGATGATCTGGCACTTCGTTACTGCGAAGAAGGCGCGGACGAAATCGTCTTCTATGATATTGCCGCATCAGCCCAGGGTAGAAGTCTGGATCGCAGCTGGATTGAAAACCTGACTCGAGTCCTGGATATCCCGTTTTGCGTTGCTGGTGGTATTCGAACACTACAAGATGCCAGAGAGATTCTGAATCGAGGTGCCGAGAAAGTATCCATCAACTCACCAGCTCTGGAAAATCCTTCCTTGATTGAAGAGCTGAGCAATGAATTCGGTCGCCAGTGCATCGTCATTGGAGTAGACAGTCTGGCCAATGAGCAGGGTGAATACGAGGTCTATCAATATACCGGTCTTGAAGAAGCCACGCGAGGAACCAGTTTAAAGACAATGGACTGGATCAAGAAGGTTCAGGAACTCGGAGCAGGTGAGATTGTACTCAATTGCATGTCCCAGGATGGCATGAAAAATGGTTATGACCTGCCACAGTTAAAGGCTGCCAGAACAAAATGTAAAGTCCCTCTGATTGCTTCGGGTGGAGCGGGCTCCATGCAACATTTTCAACAGGTTTTTGACGAGTGTGATGTAGATGGAGCTCTCGCAGCCAGTGTGTTTCACAAAAGTATTTTCAGCATCCCGGACTTGAAGCAATATCTTCTGGAGAGAGGAACCACAGTAAGGATCAGGAAATGAATTTCAGAATTGAAGAAGTGGATTTTGACAAAGGCGATGGACTCGTACCTGTAATCATTCAAGATGGGATTACTCTGCAAGTCTTGATGCTGGGATACATGAATAATGACGCCCTTCAGAAGACATTGGAAACTGGCAAAGTCCACTTTTACTCAAGAAGCAAGAGTCGTCTGTGGATGAAAGGTGAGAGTTCCGGAAATGTACTGGAAATGGTCGATATTCAGTTAGACTGCGACAAAGATACATTCTTGATCCAGGCCAAACCTGCCGGGAATACCTGTCATCTGGATCAGGTGAGTTGCTTTGATGCACAAATGGCACCCGGAATTGGATTTCTTTCTTATCTTGAAAACTATCTTCAGAAGAGAGCCGGCGATCCCCCTGAGGAGTCATACACTGCTCGCTTAATGGAGAGAGGAATCGAACGAATCGCACAAAAGGTCGGTGAAGAAGGAGTCGAAGTCGCTCTCGCAGGAGCATTGGATCAGCCTGAACTTTGCCAGGAAAGTGCTGATCTTTTTTATCATCTTGTCCTGCTGCTTCAGGCTCGCGAAAAAAGCCTTACGGATGTGATCCAGGTGCTTAGACAACGACATATCGAGAGTAGCGACAATGAGTAATGTCAGCCCGGTGAATCCGGTTTTTGAAAAATTGATTCAGGCCGCAAAACCAAGAATCAGGAAAATCCTCGAGAAGAACCCTGTAGAGCCTGGACTACTTGAAAAGAAAGATGCTGCATCCCCTGTAGTTACCAAAATTGATCAGGAAGTCGAATTGGCCCTGCGTGAAGTGATTAGCGAACTCGCTCCTGAAGACGGAATTCTGGGAGAAGAGTTTCCTGAAAAAATCGGTCAGTCCGGACGACGATGGATTCTTGATCCGATTGATGGCACCATCGCCCTTTGCGCTGGAAAGCCAACCTTCACAACGCTGGTTGGTCTGCAAAATAGTAAAGGTGAGTTTGAAGCTGGCTGGATTTATCAGCCCGTTCTGGACGATTCCTGGTTCTATTCGGGTGCGGGGGCTACCTTGAGAAATGGAGACGAGCAGAGCTGTTCACGGCTTCAAGATCTCTCCTCCTGCATTCTCTCAACCACGACTCCCGACTTCTTTGAGACAAGAACCCAGAAAGAGTTCTGGGAGGAGTTAAATCAGAAAACCTGGCTCACCAGCTATGGTTCTGATGCCTATGCTTATGGACTTCTCGCCTCAGGCAGAGTTCACGCAGTCATTGAAAGAGGTTTGGTTCTTCATGATTTTGCAGCTCTTGTTCCTGTGCTCAAGGGCTCAGGAGCAATCATTACAGACTGGCGAGGTCAGGCAGTGGATAGCAAGAGCGAAGGGCATGTTATCGCAGCTTGCAGTACTGAAGTTCACCAACAAATCCTGAAGTTGCTGCAAACAAAAATCCCTCCAGAAGACATCTTTTGAAAAATCCGGTAACTTTTATGGGGGAAAGAGCACTAATTTGTACGAAGTCTAGATTGTTGGAGGTTTTTGATGGTTGTTGATCAATCGACCAAGTTAAGTGAAGTTCAGGTGTCTCAATGCGGGCAGTTCTGCGCTTACAACTGCCCCAATCTTCAGCGCAGTGAGATGAAGGTTCATTGCTCTTTGTACTCTCAGGATTTGTTTACCACGATGATGGGAGTTGTTCGAGCCAATCACTGCAAGAATCAGACTCTCAAACTGAGCCCACACAGCTGAAGTTTTAGCGCTGGACACTTCACTCACACAACGATAATCCTGTTCGCCCTGAACTAATCCTATTATTTTGCTATAGCCAAATATTGAGAGGGAAATGAGAGCCCGCTAGCAGACTATTTTCTCAAGCTTGTTTCTTCTCAGTAGGAATTTTTGTAGCTCTATTTTGCCTTAGAATAGCTTCTTTTTTTCTGGAAAAAAATCTGCCGAATCATCCATGCCTTCGAGTGCAGCATCAAGAGCTACGGATCCACAGACCATAGCCTTCAATTCACTTTCATCTTTAAATCGCTCACTCAGCTTCATCACTCTATTATAGCGTTGGTAGCTATTTGTTGCCGCGATCTACAGAAGAAATGTTGCTTTCCAGGAGAAACAGTTGCTTCTCTCAAGCTATATTTTTTCGCAATTTGATTCCGTAAATCCAGCGCAATCTCTTATGAGTAACCAACGGGTCCCTTCTCATTTCTCCAATCAAGGACTTAAAGGATAACTACGTTGAACCTCTGCTGAACTCTTCAAAAAGCACTTGAGAGGGCGGCGATTAAATTAATTTTAGAATAATTAGTCTAAAACCTTGATGACTCTTCTTGGCTCCTTAGACTTTTGCCCAATAAGGAACCGGCAAATTCCTGAGAAACCAACTCATACAAGGAGATAATGAATGATCATTCTAAAATCACTCAGAGTATCAATCGTACTTTCAACACTTCTCGCATCCAATCTTTGGAGCAATGCAAACCTCGAGCAGAAGCTGACACAGATCAAAGAAGTTTTCGCTACTCAACAACTACAAAGTAGTCAACTGCAACACCCCGAAGCTTTCTCCCCCCAGCGATTCTTCACGAATCTTCAGGAGAAACTCACTCAAGTAGAGAGCAATCTCAGCCCTGAGAAATGGTCTGTGTTTCAAACGCACATTCGCAAGATGCATCGACGAGTTCAATTTCTTGCACTGAACAGTGAAAAAATCAATCAGGGAGAGCTTTACTCTCAGATTCGAAAAGACGTCCAACGATTCGTTCATGAAATCAATCAGGAGGATGAACCAACGTTTCAAGCTTCTTTGGTTCAAAAGCTTGTCCAGGATGCAAAGAAGGCCCCTTCCCAAGCGAAAGAGATCAACGGAAAAATGCATGTTTATGGCACGCAGACATGGACTAATGCTACTGGCAAGACAGTAACCATTGGCGGAGTCACTCGATTCTATCCTGGCTGGAACTCCTGTGCTCGAATGGTCACAGCGATCATGAAGCATACGGGCTACGGAAACGGAATTTTTAATCTTGTTCGAAAATATGAGCGCTATCTGCAGCGCAAGGGCTTCAAGGTCGTTAAGTATGATGATATGGAAAAGGGTGATGTTGTCATTTGGAAAAAAGGTGGCTTGAATCACATTGGAATCTATACTGGCTGGGGAATTAACATGGAAGGTCCCGGTTGGACGACAGTTGATAACTGGTCAATTTCAGGAGAGCCTGAGCACCGACCCTTGAATCGAAGTACACTCTGGGGCTGGGAGATCCGCAAGATTTTGAGACCCAATCGATAAACTGGAGAATTACTATGGAAGAGAAGAGTTCAAAAATTAGTTTAGGTTTTGCCTGGATCGCTGTTCTCTTCCATATACTCTTCTTCTATCTCGAGTCCTTCGCTCCCGAGATTCTGATGAAGAAGAATCCGCAAGACTTGAACAACACAGTCAAGGTACTGTTTTTTAATCAGGGGTTTTACAATCTCTGTCTGGCCCTTGGACTGGCATTCGATCTACGCAGGGGCAGAGTCGGTGAGTTGTCGAAGTTCTGTCTTCTTTTCATGATCATAGCCACTGTGGTTTTGCTATACAGCTCACCCCATCTTTATCGGGGTGCTATCGCTCAGGGACTGCCCCCGATTCTTGCATTATTGGTTTATTATTTCTCCCGGAAGTGATTTCCGCTTTCCTGTGTCAGGCAAACAAGATTTTGGGGTACTTAAAAATCTTCGAGTCTCGGAAACAGCAGTAGCCTGTGGCCTTATTATCTTGATTGAATCGATTTCCCCAAAGTCTTGATGACTTCTTTATCGTCCGGCTTCAAGTTTCGCATGGCGTAACTTGAAATGAGCCCACTAGCCCCTTCTCCCCGAATCTTCTTGAGGTATGGAAAAGTGCTTTGGTAGTCACCGTTCAAGCTGTCTTTGAGCACCCATCCAATCGCTTTTCGAATCAGATCTTTTTCACTGAACTTCAGTCTCTCACAAAGCTCACGAATCAAAGGAAAATGCTCTCCAGAGAAGGCAACTTTGCGACTCAGGGGCACAAGACTGCATCTTTGCAACCAGATCTCACTGCTTTGATTCCACTCACGAAGTCTGTGTGTGACTTCTTCCTTATGAAGTAGAAAAAGAGGCTGGATCAATGAGAGGCAATAGTCATCAACGTTAGACCAGGCATTGAGATGACTCGCACTGTTCATTAAGCGGATTCTCTCATTGGAGCTCATGCTTTTGATTTTGGTTTTCATGCAAGCAATGGCAAGCACAAAGTCTTCCTCATAGCCCCTTTTGAACATCTGCTCATAAGCAAACCATTGTTGCTCTTCAGACATCGCCTGAAAATGCTTCAGCATTGGTCTGTAAACCTTGCGCAATGTAGTCAGGGGAATTCCGATGCATTGATAACCAGACTCCTTGTGATCTTCTATTCGAACATAGGCCAATGCAGGATTTGCGTGATTCTCAAACAATTTGTCCCGTTCATTCAAAAACTCTTCACTATTGATTCTGTCTCCATTTTTCACAGCTGTGATAGAATATTGCCATGAGTAAAAACTGCTCCAAATGCGAACTTAGCCTCGAAATCCATAACACTAACAGCATTCAGGTCGACTACTGCAAAGAATGTAGGGGTGTCTTCCTTGATTATCAAGAGATTCAAACTCTCAGCGAGAACAAGGACGATTTACCTGCAGAGATTAGTGGTCTTGAGTCTCAGCTTCAAGAGCCGGAGAAAGAGTTTGCGGACAAGAAATGTCTTTGCCCCAAGTGTGACAAACCCATGCGGGTGAAGTCTGAGTATGGGGTAGAAATTGACCTTTGCATGTTTTGTGGAAGCTTGTGGTTTGACTCGGGAGAGCTCCAGGCAGCTTTACACCATTTTCAGCAAAAGGCCAAAGAAGAGAACAGAATGGACCAGGTTGCCCAGCGAATTCTCGATAAGAAATTGGGTTTCAGGATGGCGAGTACCGCCCCCTTCTCGCAGATGACCCCATGCTGGAACCGGGTCGAGTAGACCCACATTACCACCGAAAGTACGCCAACGACCGCTACGCCCCCAGCGCCTCCAATTCAGGTCTGCGCTTCATCCTCTCCATTTTTGAGAGTTTAACGGATTAGGGGAACCGCACAGCAAAAGTGGACTTTCACTGTGATTGCTCCTTCTCCTTCACTTTGAGTTCTTCTGTACTCGTAAACATTCAGGATTGGAACTAGAGTGCTAGCTAAAGGGAACTAAATCGAGCACTGCCTTTGATGATAGTGCTGGTGGTAATCCTCGGCGATCCAGAAGGTTTGGGCCGGTTCAACGGCAGTGACCACCGGGCGCTTGAGCTCTCCACTCTCGTCAAGCTCCTTGCGAGCAGCCTGGGCCAGTTCTTTTTGTTTGTCATCATAGTAGAAGATAACACTGCGGTATTGGTCCCCGACATCAGGGCCCTGTCTGTTCAGCGTAGTGGGATCATGAATCTCGAAGAAGCAAGCCAGAAGCTCCCCGAATCCGATCTTGCCCTCATCAAAGACTACTCGGACCACTTCTACATGACCAGTATCACCAGAGCAGACTTGCCGATAGGTCGGGTTATCAGTTTTTCCACCGGAGTATCCCACTTGAGTCTCCTCAACTCCATCAAGCTTCTCAAAAGCATCCTGAACACCCCAAAAACACCCTGCTCCAAACATTGCCTGTGCCATTTCAGCTCCTAACTTCTACTTCAAAATTGCGCTTAAACATTATCAAATCCAAAGGCCGTTATCAATATCGTTCCAGCACTTGAGCCTACTGATTCAAAAACTCACTGCGCAGGATTCCAAAGAGCCATTCATCAATCAATCGACCATGTTTTCGAACACAGGAGCGGATCGTCCCCTCATGGGTGAATCCCAGCTTTTCAAACATCCTGCGACTAGCCTGATTCCCCACAAAGACTTTCGCCTCCAGCTTCTCCATTTCAAGCTGCTCAAAAGAGTAGCGAAGCAATTCAGTAACCGCCAGTGACCCATACCCCCGACTATGGTAAGGCTTCCCGATCCACAAGCCCAAATCCCCAATAAAGCCTTGCTCATAGGGCCTCACATCAATGTAGCCAATCTTTGAGCTTGTTTCCAATTCCAAAATGGTAAACATATGAATCTCACCCCGACGCATCTGCCCTTCCCGCCGCTCAAGACCAGCCCGATATTCATCAAAAGACTCCGGCCCATCCCAACACAGGTTATCCGTAACAGCCCTGACTTTGGCAAGCTCATAAAGCTCCACAGCATCCTCACCCAGCACAGGCCTCAACTCAATCATCCCAAGCTCCCTTCAGATCATTATTCATCAAGTCTCCCATCGATCAACTCTCTCTTCAAGTTGCAGTAACCATCGAGCAATATAAAGCAGTCCCTCTTGTACCAATACAGGTTCTTCCATTCCATCCCACATTGGCAAATTGAAAGTTGAACATAACTTCCCGGACCTCCTGGAGAAAATCTTCAAGGATGGCAATACCCCAATAGCGCCTAGTTCAAATAGCGCAATCTGAATTTGTCTGAAAGAAAAAACAAACCTGTAAGTACGATCTTCAATTTCTTGATTTTGTTCAAGACTTTAAGTAGTCACTCCTTGGAACTTCAGAATTTGATAGAGACCATCTGCCATATCATCCAATTCACTGAGTATTGAAGAGCAGGTGACGTAGTTTGTATGTGGGGTTTCAATATCTTCACAATCACTGACTAATAGATGCAGAATACTAAAGAAGCTTTGAAACTGCCCTGAGAGTAAGTCTTGGTGGCGCAGAAAGTCTCATTGGCGGTATAGCGATGAGTACAATGTTTTTTGGGTCCCTCGCACTTCCAATACTTTGCTCACTCTGTCTAGCATTCCTGAGTAGGAAAACTAATGTATATTGCACCCCCATCAACGTCCAAGAAGCTGTTGTTTATTCAAAGGGTTGCTACGGAGTAGTTCTAGCTGCAATATTTGTTTTCTTAATTGGGGCAGCATATTTTCAACCTCAACAAATGCGCAGATACCAAGCAGAGCAAGCATTTAAGTCAATGTCTCTAGAACAAGCTCTCCAACAACTAAGAAAATATAATGAATCTTCATATCCAAAACATTGGGTACTCCCACCAAAATGGAAATATGGCGAAACAAAGCCTAGACTTCCAAAGATCATGGAAGTCCTAATCGAACAGGACCATAGAGACTGGGTACATGAACGGTATGTGAGAAAGTTCATCGACTATTTTCGATATTATCAAAGTAATTTTTATGGCTCTAGAAATGATGAATTGGATCTGATTGAGATTGTCGCAAAATTACCCAATTGGCGTGAAGTCCTGGGCGAGAACAATTGGAGAATTGACAGCATTTCAAAAATCGATTTACAAGGCTATTCCAAACAGGCCCAAGAAATGATTTTAGAATACCAGAGCAAAAATGCAGCTGCTGATTGAAACGTTAACCATCCCTCAAGTTAAATCACAACATTAATATCGATAGTCAAGCTAATTCACCAATTTCTGATTGTTTCATCTGTAGCTGCATTTCCAAGAAGACCGCCCCACCAACCCCAACCTGAATAGACCCAAAAGAGAAAGTCCAGCATCAAGCGGAATCCATTGAAGCGAGCGATTCCAAGATGACCCCCAGGGCCCCTAACCTGCATAGACCCAATAGAAAAATCAGCGTCTAGCGGAAATCGCGAAGCAGCATTTCCAAGAAGATCACCCCACCAGCCCCAACCTGTATAGACCCACCCCCAGAAACATCCCACCAGTAAACAAAAATCCAATAACAGCATAACGGCGGTCCGAAGGCTTGGCAAAACGGTGCGAGATGGGGGATCTGTACACAGAAATTTCCCATTTTTTGAGAGCGGAATAGCGGAGCTGTTTCGGGAGCAAAAAGTTGGAAATTTCAAAGTACAGGAACCACAGAAAGCGCAGTTTTGACGAGACTTCGGACCGCCAGAAAAAGGAAGAGGGCTCCTATTACGAGGTTAGGAGCCCTACCATTCCCACTGGAAATCTCTGCGCAGAAGGCGGGAACTAGAGGGTTCCACACCCTTCAGATTTAATAATAACAATTATTCGAGCTCTGCACAAGCCTTTTTTCAAACTTTTTTACTCATCTTGAAGAATAATTTGTCCTTTTTGGACCCCAACCCCACCTTTTGGGTCAACTTTTCCCAGTGGTTTTGCAGGAATCCCGCCTTTGATCTCCTGATTCTCAAGGGATTTGGTAGCCAGGCCCAGAGCTCCAAGGATGGCCCAATTGCCTACATTCTGTCCGGCCAGAACTGTGCTGTGATAGGTGATTCTGGCATTCTCTCCGATAACAACGGGCTTGAGCTCAATATTCATAATGTCGTCGGCATGATGATGATGGGAATAGATGTGGGCATAATCAGAGATTGAGGCATTCTTTTTGATATGAATCCCTCCCCTGTCATCCAGCATTACTTCTCTGTGAACAATCACATTGTCTTCGATGTGCAAATTGTAGCCGTAAGTGAATTCAATGTTGTGGAACAATTTTACATTTTCACCAAGGTGGGCAAACATGTAGCGACCCATGAGTCGTCTCAGGGGAAAGCCGAGCAAGCAGTTTCTTCCTACTGGCAGCTTGTCAAAATAGGTCCACAACCAGTGGATTGGCTTGTTCCTTGAGTATTTTTTAACATCAATATCGCCATAATATTCAGGTTCCTGGGCATTATTTCTGGGATCCATATTCAATAAATGGGCTTGCCCAGCCAGGTCCCCGGCGATTCGGGCACGATCCAGCGCCTCGTTGTATCCGCTCTTTCCAGTCTCCAGTTCATAGATGGTCTCACAGACCAATTCGTTTTTATCTACGTCTGGATCGAAGAGTTTCTCTTCAAAGTCATTGAGGAAGGTTTCAAATATTTTACCTTCTTCACCACGAAACTGGAGTTGTCTGTATTCGGCGCGCATTGTATTCCCCGCGTATAAAATAAAAATCCTCAGCCAGAACCCTGACTGAGGATGTAGGATTTAGACTATTTTTGCTATTACATCAGAAAGCGACGTGCTTTTTCCAGTACTACTATACCAGATTCCGTCACAGTTCCAATTTTGGCATCTTCCTTTGAGTCATAACCAATCTCGGAACCTTCAGGAATTCGTACATGCTTGTCGATGATTGCATTTCGAATTTTACACCCTCTCCCGATTTCCACACCATCCATGATGATACAGTTGTCAATCTGAGTGTAGCTGTTGATTCTGACGCTTGGTCCGATCACACTCTCCTTCACTGTTGCTCCCGAAGCAATAACCCCTTCACAGACAATTGAGTTAATTGCCTGACCTGTTCTATGAGGCCCCAGATGTACAAATTTGGCGGGGGGCAGGTTGAGTGGATAGGAGCGAATTGGCCATTCCTTGTTGTAAAGATTGAACAAGGGGCGTACATTTCTTAGATCCATGTTTGCCTGAAAGTAGGCATCCAGAGTACCAACATCTCTCCAGTAGGCATTGTTCTGAACAGGCTCGCCAGGAATGATATTTCTCCCGAAGTCGTAGGCATAAAGCCTTCCGGATTCAGCCATTTTAGGCAGAATATCTTTTCCGAAATCGTGGGAGGTTTCAAGCTGTGCGTCTTCTTCCAGTCTGTCAATCAACTCTCTTGTGTTGAAAATATAGTTCCCCATGGAAACCAGAGCGCGCTCAGGATCATTCGGCAGCGGAGTGGGATCATCGGGCTTTTCCTGAAAACCGATGATTCGCCAGTCTGAATCTACCTGGATCACTCCGAACTCAGTAGCTTCAGCAAGTGGCACCGAGATGGCGGCCAGGGTACAGTCTGCACTTTTTTCATGATGGTATTTCGCCATAGCAGAAATATCCATTTTGTAAATATGATCTCCACCAAAGACAGCAACCAAAAAAGGGTTCTGTTCCTTGATTAGGTTGATGTTCTGATAAATCGCATCGGCGGTGCCCTGATACCAGTTATCCCCTGTATTCATCTGAGCAGGCACACAGGTAATGAACTGATTGGAAAGCAGAGAACCGAATCTCCAGGTAGCACTGATGTGCTCAGTCAATGACTGGGATTTGAACTGAGTTAAAACATACAGGGAGTAAATCCCAGAGTTAATAAAGTTACTCAGCACAAAGTCAATAATGCGGTAGCGTCCCCCAAATGGTACTGCGGGCTTACTACGAAAAAGTGTCAGGGGCTCGAGACGGGTTCCCTTACCTCCAGCGAGGACAATTCCCAGAATCTCTGGTCGAGGCATTCAAATCTCCTTGATTCAGGTCGGTGGATATCTACCAAGAGATTCTATTCTAACGGTTCAGGCACCCAGAGTAAAACCAGCAATGTCCCATTTTAGATTAATTCCACAATTCAATCCCCTCTTGCCTGCAATTTTGCTGCGATTCGAAACCATTGCGCTTTAACAATCACTGATAGTATTCACATCCAGGAATCGCCACTTCAATCTGAATACATCCTTTTGCTATAGTGCAGTTATGCAACTTCAAAGCCGATTCCTGATTGGTCAGTATTTTCCCGGCAATTCTTTCGTCCATCAATCCCATCCTGTGCTCAAAATTTTCCTGGTTGTTTTGTTTTGCATTTTCCTTTTCCAAATCAAAGAGATTGAAGGTTTTCTAATCATTTTTATGGCCTTGCTGCTTTTATTTCGAGTGGCCAATATTTCGTTCAAAATTTTGCTCAGAGGAATGCAACCCATCCTCTTTCTTCTGGGATTCACCTTTTTGATTCACGCCTTGACTACTCAGGGCGAGGTTCTCTGGTCCTGGGGTATTCTTGAAGTGAGTCTGGAAGGTCTGCAAAGAGGCTTCTTCTACAGTATCCGGCTGATTTTGGTCGTCATGGCTTCAAGCTTACTCACTTTGAGTACAAGCTCAGTGGAAATCACCTATGCTCTGGACAGATTATTTCGCCCTCTAAAGCCCCTTGGCTTCCCGGCACAGGAATTTTCACTGATGCTGGCCGTCAGTTTGAGATTTCTTCCGGTTCTACTTGAAGAGCTCGAGAAGCTGATCATTGCTCAAAAGATGAGAGGCGCTAATTTCACTAAGGGCTCCTACTCATCTCGTATCAATGCCTTCATGAGTCTGTTAATTCCGCTCTTTCAAAATGCATTGGACAGAGCAGATCAGTTAGCTCTTGCCATGGAAGTTCGAGGATTTGATCCGGATCGCAAGAGAAGCTCTTATCACCAACATCACTTTGACCAAAACGACTGGAAGCTTCTAATCTATATATTTGCTGTCGCCTGCACCGTCTACTTCCTGCCAAGTCTTGCAAGCAGCTAAACTGATGCTAATCATCCATAAAAACAAGTAAAGTACAAACCCCTTCAAAGCAGCCTTCCAGCATTTTTTGCAAAGAGCAGCCAAGCCTATACAACTCTACCCCGAGAACCAGTAAGGTGCTAAATCTTTGACTCTAAGCCCATGGCTTATCTTAAACAAACCGTCAGATAGAAAGCCGCAGAGAACTTCAGTGATTCAATAAGCTTCTTGCGTGACCAGAAACATCCCCACCATTTCAAGCATTTTTCTGGCACTAAAAAACCCCGACATTTGCCGGGGTTTTTTATCACAAATTATAAAACAAATTATGCTTGTACAGCTTCCTGATTCTGACCTTGCTTGGAGTTGTACCAAGTAACCAGCAATGGACTTGCCAGACAGATAGAAGAGTAGGTACCAACCAGAACACCCAAGAGCATCGCAAAACTGAAGGTGGCCACACCAGTTCCTCCGAAGAAAAACAGAATACAAATCGGGGCAAGCGTTGTAATCGAAGTATTCACCGTTCTACTCAAAGACTGGTTGATCGAAGTGTTCACAACATTATCAAAACGCTCTTTTCTCAGGAGTTTCACGTTTTCACGAATTCGATCCAAAATTACGATCGTATCGTTGAGTGAGTAACCAATAATGGTCAAAATGGCTGCAATCGTACTGGAACTGAATTCTCGCTGAGTCAGAGCGAAGATTCCCAATACAAAAACAACATCGTGAACCAGAGCCGCAATTGCTACCAGAGAATACTGGAACTCAAAGCGTATGGTGATGTATAGAATGATAACCAGAATCGAGAACACAATGGAGTAGACAGCCGCAATTTTCAAGTCGTCACCGATTGCCGCTCCAATGTTAATGAACTCATGAATCTTGGCAGATGGGTAAACCTTTTGAAACTCTGCTTCAACCAAACGGTCTGCAGCAACTTCTGAACTGGAACCATCGATAAAGTCAGAGGTCACAAAGAATTCAGAACCACTACCGCCCATTTTGTCGTCATCTGATATCTGCTGAACCTGATACTTCTTGAAAAAGTTACGAAACTTCTCCAGGCTCAGGACTTTACGGACATCATCAGCAGAAACTTCTTCCTGAAAAGTCAGTCTGAAGACACTACCGGACTTGAATTCAATCCCGAGGTTCAGTCCCTTGCTTCCAATCAGGCCTAAACTGGCCAGAATCACAATGCTTGAGATGAGATAAAAGGTTGCTCTTTTTCCTATAAAATCCAGATTCATCTCATTCTCCTTAAATACTAATCACTTTGGCTTCGCTCTTGGCATACCACCAACCAAGCAGAGTTTTTACTACAAAAATAGCGGTGAACATACTGGCGAAAATTCCGATTGCCAGGGTAACAGCGAATCCTTGAATAGGCCCTGATCCAAACTTGAAGAGAACCGCGCAGGTGAACAGCGATGTTACGTTCGAGTCAATAATTGCTGAGAAAGCCTTGGCGAATCCTGCATCAATTGCGGCTCGAATGGATTTACCAGCTTTCAATTCCTCTTTGATTCTCTCAAAGATGATTACATTGGCGTCCACAGCCATACCAACTGTCAGGATCAGACCCGCAATACCCGGTAGAGTCAGGGTTGCTCCCATGAAGACCATGATAGCCACCATGAGAATTAGGTTGAACAGGAGGGCTAACAAGGCAAAAATACCTGATGCCTTGTACCAAACCAGCATAAGAAGAAATACCAGAGCAAATCCATACTCACCAGCTTTGAAGCCTCTCTCCACACTGTCTTGACCAAGTGTTGCCCCGATTCGGTTCTCTAACTTGGGAACCAATGTGGCGGGAAGAGATCCAGCCTTTAATACATCTACAATATTTCGAACATAATCCAGGTCAAACTGTCCTTCTACGGTTACATCAGTAGATAGCTGAGACTGTACTGTTGGGGCCATATAGACTTCTCCACCCAATACAATTGCCAACTGTCGTCCGACCATGTTCTTGGTTGCCTTGGCCAACTGCTTGGCACCATCCGGCTTGAAGGTCAATCCAATTTCAGGCTTTCCAAACTCGTTAAATCGAGGGAAGGCAGAGGCGATCTCATCACCCTTGACTACAGGGATGCGCTTGAGCAGGTACCAAACCCCTGACTCAGTTTTATTACCCTCACGATCCACTTGATCAGTTTGTCTCAAAATTTGATACTGTGGATCCTGGGCCCGGCTTCCAAACTTCAAAGCACTTTCAGAGGAATCAATCACTTCCTGAAACTTGAGAAGGTCAGTCTGTCCAATAATGCTTTTCACCTGGGCTTCATCAAAGCGACCAGCCAATTGAACCCGAATCTTGTTCAGGTCATAACGTTGAACTACTGGTTCCGTAATCCCCAAAATGTCGATTCTGTTTTTCAAAACCTGAATCGTTTTCTTGATCAGGGCTGTTTGCTCATGACTGGACTTGAGCTCCGTATCAGGCACTACTTCGTAAACAAGATCGATTCCACCCTGAAGGTCAAGCCCCAAAGTCACTCTCTTCTGACTGAAGAAACGACTGAGCCACCTTGGGTCTCCATCCAATCCACGAGATGTCTTTTCCTGGGAATAAGCTGTGTCCCATTCGGCACCGAGAAGTTGCCCATCCTTGTTGGTATCGTACTTGGCCATAAAGGCCTTGTCTTTCTCCAGCTGACGGCGGTGGTATTCACGAAAATCCACTTCCGTATACATTCCGTTTCCATCAAAGTCTTCCACGTCGGGGAAGACTCCCAGTGAAGGTACTGCTTCATAAGCAGCCATCAAAAACACCAGTGCAATGATGATCAGTTTCATTGAATAGTTCTCACGCATTTTTCGCCTCGATTTGTAGGGCTAATTTTTAAAGAGAGGGAAGTATAAACCAAGGATATAGTAGTGTCAAAGACAATCAGACAGTGGGGAAACAAAGGTTTTCAAGCTGAAACTGGAACCCCCGTTTTCCTGAAGAATTCCGGACATAAAAAAAGAGCGAACTTCCCATTAGATGCGAAGTCCGCTCGAAAGAATTCTAAATTACTTTACGCTGTCTTTGAATTCTTTTCCTGGTACAAATTTGGGCACCTTACTGGCGGCAATTGTAATTTCCTGCTTTGTTTGCGGGTTAATTCCCTTGCGGGCTTTGCGCTCAGATACTTTAAAAGAACCAAAACCAACCAACTGTACTGCTTCGCCCGCCTTCAGGCTATCGCGTACTGCATCTAAAAATGCATCCAAAGCTTTTTGAGCGTCAGACTGAGAAAGAGACGATTTCTCAGCAATCGCTTTAATCAATTCAGATTTATTCATGAAAGACTCCTTAGGATTTAGACCTAAACCACACTACTTGTTAACTGGAGCAACTGTGAAATTGCCAAGTGCCCGCCCGGGGCTCCAATCGAAGGTAAATTCTAGGGAACCAGACTGGATATTGCAAGGAATAGCCTACGATTTCGTACGAGATTGCTCAAATTTTGTTAAGTTTTTGATCAAATCCTGCTTTCTGAGAAGGATTGGAACACCACTTGTATAAATTTTTGAAAGTGGGACGAGCTCTGTTTGAGGAATCTTTTGCGCCTTTGACCATGCCAGAAACTCTTTGTATCGAGAAATGGTGAAAGCAAGGTAGTTCTTTCTCTTCAGTTGCCGCTTGTCCAATCCCTGCTGCCAGTAAAGGTAAACAGCTTCGGGGGCATTCCTGTCTTGAGACTTTGCCGCAGAGCTAACTGTGTTCAACAGCAGAAGAATTGCGAACAGAAAACCAAACTTGTCAAGCCGCCCCACGATTCTTCCAATCTTCAAACAATCCCTGGTAGTACTCAGCCACCTGCTCACGACCTTCATATCGATAGATTCTGGAAAGCAGGTAGTATATTCTGCCTTGATTCTTTCCATCCCTCAAGAGCTCCTGCAGCAACTCTTTCGCAACATTGTACTGATCACAGGACAAAAGAAGCTCGGCGTACTTCAGCCTCAAATCAAAGGCCTCGGGGAATAAGTAGAAAGCAGACTTGTAAACCTGAATTGCAGATTTCAACTTTTTCTTCGACAGAAAGAATTCAGCAAGTCGCCCATGCCCCTCTTCACTTAAATCCCCTTCTTCAAACAATTGAAAGTAGATTTTACAGGAACGGGCTGTACTCCCCTTTTTGTAAAGAAGGTCAGCTTCTTTTTCCAGAACTACGCTGTTCTTCGCGCCAAGTTTTCGCATTGCCTGGATTGCGCTCAACTGCAAGGACTCATCCTTCAGGCCCCGAGCCAGCTTCTCCATTCTTTCAAGATACTGCCACTTTCCAGTCCGATCCGAAACCAGCTTGATCAGATGACCTAGAACCTCATATTCAGCTCTCGCATCCCCCGACTCTTTGCAAATCTTGCGGGCAAGTTGCAGTGATCGCTTACTCTTCGTGAAGTTCTTGAGAGCTTGCAACTCAAGAAGGGCTCGCGAACCCTGACCCTGATCGTGATAAATTTTGGCACGATAATAATTACTCTGGGGAGAATCCGACTGATTCAGATGCTTCATTGCCGTGGCAAAATCACCCACCTGATAGTAAAGAACACCAAAGGTTCCATCCAGCCTTCGCAAGAGAAGTTTATCCTGAGCAGTAATTTGCCAGGTCAGCTTTTCAAAGTATGTTAATGATTTTCGCCATTCTTTATTGCGATAGAAGTGCTTGCCCAGCTGAAAACATACCCGGGCAGACTCATTAAAGGTCAAAAATCGAGCGGCCTGAATTTCCCAGACGCTGTACATCCTCCCCTTTTGCAAAGTATCCAGATATTCCAGATATATTTTTTTAAGCCTTGGATAAGGGAGTATGATTGACTCCAGGAGATCACATGCAGCCTGGTATTGTTTGGATAGAGCAAGACCACGGGCAGTAAACACCCTTCCAATAATTGAATTTGGTTTCTGCACCTGGATTTGAGAGGCCTTCTTGAGCAGACTCTCTCCTTGCTCCTTGCGATAGAGGTCCTTGAGTGTTTTTAGAGTCTTCTTTTGAATCTTCATTGTTTCATCAACTCTCTTACATTGGCTCTTGGGTCTGATTGGGGATTAAAAATGGCGGAGCCTACAACTGCCAAATCCACACCCATCTCTCGAAATCGAGCGATTCCCTCTTTTTTGACACCACCATCGATCTCAAGTTGAATCTTTGGATAATCCTTACGCATGGCCTGAAAACTTTTGATTTTTTGATCCATGGCCTGAATGTACTTTTGACCGCCAAACCCTGGATTAACAGTCATCACAAGGATTAGATCCAGCTCATCCAGTAATGGCTCACAAACACTCAGTGGAGTTCCAGGATTAATCGCCAACCCTACTTCCACGTCCAACTCCCTGACCTGCTGGAGAAGACGATGGATATGAACAGAACTCTCATAGCTTACTATGATTCGGTCACATCCAGCCTTTGCAAAGGCTTCTACATGGACTTCAGGCTTATCAATCATCAGGTGAGCTTCGACAGTACCGTGGAAGACTTTCCTGAAAGCTTGAACCAGTGGTGGACCAAAAGTCAGATTGGGGACGAAGCAACCATCCATGACATCAAGATGCAGCACCTCAATCCCTTCTTCTTCAAGCATTTTCAGCTGACTTCCCATTTCAAGAAAGTCCATTGTAAGTATCGAAGGTGCCAGCTTCATCTTTACCCTTAACTCCTGTTAGCCATAAAACTTGTACAAAAACGAAGCGATGATGAACAATACTGCAGCCCAGCGAAACATGGTTTCCATATCCCAACTGTCTGAAAAAGCTTTTGAACCTACATCCAATGAAGCCCAAACCCGAGAGTATCGACTTCCTTCCTGCTCAAAGGGTATTTCCCTCTGGGCCTCAGATTCGGATCCAAAATGTTCTTCCTCAACATCTCCCCGCAAGGCATGAACTACGTCAAAAGCCGAGTTCAACTTCTCCTTCTCTATTCGCTCATCAAAGTCTTCCTGTAGTTGAACAGCCCTCACGGTAAGCTCTTTAAGCTCTACTCGCAATTCGGACAAACTACTCACCCTACTTTCGGCGTTTGCGCCCACAAGCCTTACAAAAAGTTCTGATATAGACTCAAAAATGTCCTTTTGAGACTGGTTTGTTCGGATTTTCAAAACCGCCCACAAGTGTGCTTTTTCTGATTCAATCTCTCTTCCGTCCCGAAATGGAGATTCACGAGTCAGTAATTCGTACATGAGGGTTCCCAGGAAATACAAGTCAGTCAACTCAGGCTCAACTTCTTCAAACTCCTGATTAACGCGGCCTTTGGCGAATCGTAGCAAATGAACGTCACCGGCGCGCCCTACAAACAAATCCTCCTTGCTGACCAGTCGGCTTGAAAAACCCTTGGAAAGTGCGTCTTGCAGCAGGGAGGCCATGGAGTCAATCAATTTCAAAACGAAAACCAGAGGCAACTCATCCTGTTCGGAGAGAAGATTGAAAATTGGGACGCCTTCGTATCTGTCTGTGACTATGAAAAACTTCTTCTTCCAAAGATCCATCTCCAAAATCTCAAATGTCCCTGAACTGGTGTTCAGTTTTTGTATCACCTTG
>Ga0255768_10000827_pt1 | contig 32385 bp, 62 predicted proteins | sample 071ome_33_FD_179983 | JGI IMG/M metagenome (GOLD analysis project Ga0255768, IMG submission 179983) | Coastal salt marsh microbial communities from the Groves Creek Marsh, Skidaway Island, Georgia - 071412AT metaG (version 2) | ecosystem: Environmental > Aquatic > Marine > Intertidal zone >...
AAGTTTACAGTTTCCATTTGGAATTAATGTAGAAAAAGGATTAGTAGAAGATTTTTCTGGTGTAACTAAATTTGGTTATAATTCATCAGTAGGAACAACATTTGAAACTGTATGGGACGGAAGTAATACTTACACATATCCTTCATCTGCTGGAACTGCTACTGTAACATCAACTAACACAGCATCAGACAATGGTGGAACTGTTGAGATACAAGGATTAGATTCTAATTATGATTTAGCTACAGAAACTTTAACGATTGGCGGTTCTGCTGGTTCAACATCTTTTATCAGAGTCTTTAGAGCAGTAATGAAAACTGCAACAACAGGAAATGCAAATGTAGGAACATTATCTGTAATTGTATCATCTACAACAGTTGCAAAGATAACTGCTGAATATGGTCAAACACTTATGGCAGTTTATACTATACCAAGAAACAAAAGAGGATATATTGTTCAATTAGATATAGGAAGTTCAAAAGATTTAGAAAATGAAATAAGAATTATTACAAAAGATATATCAAATGGTAATGTTTGGAATACAAAAGAATTTATCACTACAAGAGGTGGTTTTGTTCAAAAAAATTATATTTATCCAATTAAGGTAGATCAAAAAACAGATATTGAAATCGTAGCAAAAGCATCTGCAACAAGTTCAATAAGTGCTGGTTTTGAATTATTTATTGAGGATTATCATTAATGATTACAACAAGTACAATGCTAAAAGAACTTTACACTAAGACATTCGCTAAAGGTAAATTTAAAAAAGCTGGAAAAGGCAAATCATCTACTAGACGCAAGAAGAAAAAATGAGAAAGCCTACATCTCTGGTTTTCGGACATAGAAACATCAAAATAAAATATATTAGCCATAAAGAAGCATCTAAAAGAAATATTATGGCTGAAGTAGAACCTGATACGAATACTATGTATATTGATAAATCATTAGACCATGCAACAACAGTAAACTGTATTCTACATGAGATGATGCACGTCATAGCAGATCATTATTCGTGGGAAATACCTAGCAACCATGAAGAATTAGTCTGTGAAACTGGTATTAATGGTGTATGTGATTTGTTATCCCAGAATAATAAGTTCTTAGAATATCTTGCAAATAGTTTAAAAAAAGACTAATCCATAAGTTTACGATTACATACTCGGTTAATTATGGTTAAGAATAAAGAAATTATCACAGTAGAAGCTAAGCCAATAGGCAGACCTAAGTTTGATTTTAATGAGAAAGTGCTACAACAAGTAGAGGATATGGCTAGTTATATGTGTAGCAAACAAGAAATAGCTAAAATCATTGGTTGTTCTAAAGATACTATATATAGATCACAAGAAGCTGATGAAGCCTATGAACGTGGGGTTGCTAGGGCAAAAACTACCATAAGAAAGACACAATTTGATATTGCGACTAAACTTAATTCAGCACAGATGAGTATGTGGTTAGGTAAAGTTTATCTAAGACAAGATAGAGATGATGAACAAGAAGATTATAAACCTTTACCATTGGGAGATGTGATTGACTTATAATGGGTAAGGCTGACGACATATTAAATATATCACAAGGTAACAATCTAACCAAAATGAGAATGGCTGGACATGATGTTACTAATTCTAGGCAAAAAGATGACTTCTACCCAACACCACCTGAAGGAACATATCCATTATTGCAAAGAGAAAAGTTTGAAGGTGAAATATGGGAGTGTGCTTGTGGTGATGGTGCTATATCTAATTTATTAATTAAAGAAGGTTATAATGTTTATAGTTCTGATTTAATTGATAGAGGATATGGAGATACAGGAATAGATTTTCTTAAATCAAATAAAAAAACAGATAATATTATAACAAACCCACCATTTAAGCTAGGTTGCGAATTTGCTTATCATGCTTGTCAATTAGCTAATAAAAAAGTTGCTATGTTATGTAGAATTAATTTTTTAGAAGGTGTTGCTAGAGGTAAAATGTTTAAATTAACACCACTTAAAAATGTTTATGTATTTTCAAGAAGAATAACATTTCAAAACCCAGATTCAGGTAAGAAATCTCATGGTGGCGGAATGTTAGCTTTTGCATGGTTTATTTGGGAAAAAGGATATGAAGGAAAACCTACTATTGATTGGATATGAAGCCTAAGTGCGATTACTGTAAAAGAAAAGCAGATGTACTTGTAGAAGGATTATACTGGTGTGCTGATTGCATGATAAAGAAAATTGGTATATGGAAAATATATGGCAAAGTACAAAGGAAAGAACGTAAGTTTAAACAAACCATTTAGAACTCCAAGTGCGAGTAAAAAGTTTGGTGTTTACGTTAAGAACAATAGAACTGGTAGAGTTCAGATAGTTAGATTTGGTGCAAAGGGTATGTCTATTAAGAAAAACATACCAGCTAGACAACGATCTTTTATGGCAAGATTTAGACCTATATTAGCGAAGGTAAAAGGGCAGAAAAGTTTATCACCAGCTTATTGGGCAGTTAAATCATGGCGTAAAGGATTTAAGGTTTGAAAACATTTGTTCTTATAATGCACTTAATGGTTTGGGATTCTGAAATGGATATGATGAGAGGAATGACATTTTTTGAACCAGATATACCTAAATATAAAACCAAAGATGATTGCACTAAACAAGGTATGAGAATTATAGCAGAAGCAGTAGACAATTTTAAAAAGATTCAAATTAAAACAGGGGAATGGGAAATTACCTGTATTGAAGTTAAAGAGGAAGCATGAGTTTATATGATATATGGTTAGAACAAGCTAAGCTAGTTCACCAGAAACCAGAGAAGTGGCGTGGTACTACTGTAAGACAATACATACCAGAGATTAATCAAATCATTAAAGATAAACAAATTAAAACCATATTAGATTATGGCTGTGGTAAAGCACAATTCCATGATCCTAATTGGAACGCTACCAAGTATGATCCTTGTGTACCTGAGTTTAGCACTAAACCAGATGGTAGATTTGATTTAGTTATTTGCACTGATGTATTAGAGCATATTCCAGTAGATGGTCTTAAAGATACGATTAATGATATATTTAATTATTCAGATCAATGGGTGTTCCTAAGTGTATGCTGTAGAAAAGCAAAAGAGATATTACCTAATGGTTACAATGCTCATGCAACAATAGAAAGCCAAAAGTGGTGGAGAGAATTATTTACAGGTTATGACAATTACACATTACGATTCAGCCAATGAGTTTGATCCTGTATCTTATTTTGAAGGCAAGAAAGTCTTATTGGTCGGCAATTCAGAAAACCCTAAAGAACAAGACTATCTAAAATATAATAGCATTGTCAGAATGAATCTTGGAGTACAAGAAGAACCCTGTGATGTTTGGATTAACAACTTAGTAAATAAAGCACATGAAACTTTAGGCTATATTCCTAATGTTGAAAAGATTATGAGAATGAATTGCGAAAAAGGTGGAAAGCGATTAAATAGATACCCTAAGGAATTAGACAAATATAAAATATGGTTTTGGAATGTTACTGACTACAATAATCTCTGCAATAAATACTCATACCCAAGACCTACTACTGGTCTTATTGCGATTTATTATTTTCTCACTTTTATTAATTGTGATCTTACCATTACTGGCTTTGATTTCTTTAAGAGTCGTAATCGTTGGACTATGGAGATACACCAGCACTCTAGTACACCAGCGTACCCAGTACACGACATGGAAAAAGAAGAACGAATAATTACCGATTGGATTAAGAAGAAAAAACTTAATGCCATTATCTAATCCGCAGAAAGAAGTCATATCATCTGATAAAAGATTTAGAGTTCTCATTACAGGCAGACGATTTGGTAAGACTCATTTATGCTTAGTAGAAATACTTAGACAAGCAAGACACTGTGATAATGGAAAGATATTCTATGTATCACCTACCTACAGAATGTCTAAAGAGATTATGTGGAAACAGCTAAAGAAGCTGGTTAAAGAATTAAGGTGGGATAAATACATTAACGAAACAGAATTAACTGTAGTGCTAGTCAATAATTGTCAGATTAGTTTAAAAGGTGCAGATAAATCAGCAGATAATCTAAGGGGTGTAGGATTAAACTTTCTAGTACTTGATGAGTTTGCAGATATACCTGAAGAAGCATGGACAGAAGTTCTTAGACCAACTATTTCTGATAAGCACGTTAATGGTAAAGTATTATTTGTAGGTACACCTAAAGGTTATGGTAATTGGTCTTATGATATGTTTCAACGTGGACAAGCTGGTGATCCTGAATGGAAGTCTTGGAAGTTTACTACAATAGAAGGCGGACAAGTAGAACCCCATGAGATTGAACAAGCCAAGAAAGACTTAGATGCTAGATCATTTAGACAAGAATATGAAGCTAGTTTTGAAACATATGCTGGTGTGGTTTATTATAACTTTGATAGAGCAAAGAATGTTAGACCAGTTCCTATAGATCAGAACGCAGTAATTCATATTGGTATGGACTTTAATATAGACCCAATGTCAGCTTGTTTATTCTATGTTAAGCAAGGTGTAGCTACTTTCTTTAAAGAGATTGTTATTTATTCTAGTAATACCCAAGAGATGATTGATGAGATAACTAGACAATACGATCCTAAAAAGGTTATTGTTTATCCTGATCCAGCATCAAGACAAAGAAAAACAAGTGCTGGTGGGAAAACAGATTTAATGCTATTGCAAAATGCTGGTTTCAATGTTAAAGCTAAACCAACTCATGCTCTAGTCCGAGATAGGATTAACTCTGTGAATAGTCGCCTTTGTAATTATGAAGGGAAAAGATTTATTTATATTGATCCTTCTTGTAAAAACCTTATCAATAGTTTAATGAAACAATTATACAAAGAGGGTACTAATATACCTGAGAAGAATGGTTACGATCATATGACAGACGCACTAGGTTATGCTATAGAGTATCTATTCCCAATCAGTAGTAATTTACCACCTTCTCAACCAAAAAGGTTTAGCTAATGGCATATAAACGAGATCAGATTTTAGAAAGACACGAACTTTACGACAATTACGCTGGGAGATGGGAATACTACATAAGATCATTCTTAGGTGGTGAAGAATACAAAGGTGGCAGATACCTACAAGAATATAACTTAGAATTAGAGAATGAATTTGAAAAGAGATTACAGTTCACTCCATTAGACAACCATTGTAGAAACATAGTTCATATCTATTCATCATTCCTATTTAGAGTAAAGCCGACTAGAAAACTAGAATCTCTTAATGATGATCCAGCTACACAATTATTTTTAGATGACGCTGATTTAGAAGGTAGATCATTTGATGCTCTACTAAGAGAAGTACAAACTTACGCAAGTGTCTATGGTCATTGTTGGTTATTACTTGATAAGCCTAATTCTAATGCAAGAACAAGAGCAGAAGAATTACAACAAGAGATTAGACCATACATGAATATCTACACTCCTGAGAATGTTTTAGATTGGGATTGGGAAAGAGCAAAGTCTGGTAAGTATTATTTATCTTACCTTAAAATCAGAGAGTTTAGATCAAAACAAAAAGACATTTATAAGATTTGGTATTTAGACAGAATTGACACTGTTGAAATGGAAAGAATGGGTGCAAGAGAACCTAAGTTAATTGATAGTGTTCCTAATCCATTAAATAGTATTCCAGCAGTTTGTTTATATAACCAAAGATCATACGATAGAGGAATTGGTATATCTGATTTAACTGATGTTGCTGATTTACAAAGATCAATCTACAATGAGTTATCTGAAATAGAACAGCTTATAAGATTATCTAACCACCCTTCACTTGTTAAGACTAGAGATGTAGACGCAAGTGCTGGTGCTGGTGCGATTATAGAATTGCCTGATAATGTTGATCCAGCATTGAAACCTTATATCTTGCAGCCATCAGGACAAAATTTGGATAGTGTATTAAAAACTATTTCAAATAAGATTGATGCTATCAACAGACTAACTCATGTTGGGGCTGTAAGGTCTACTAGCGAAAGAACTGTATCTGGTGTTGCACTAAGAACAGAGTTCCAATTATTAAATGCTAGATTATCTGAGAAAGCTAAACTTATGGAATTAGCAGAAGAACAGATATGGAGATTCTTTGCAAAATGGCAAAACAAAGCATTTGATGGTGCTATCTATTATCCTGAATCATTTGATCTTAGAGATTGGGCTACTGATCTTGAAGTATTACAACAAGCAAAAGCATCTAATATTAAATCTGATACTTTCATTAAAGAATTAGATAAACAGATTGCTAGAACAGTTGTTGATGATGATGAAGCATTATCTAAAATTGATGAAGAAATAGAACAACAAACAACTAGACTTGGAGAGTTCCCTCAGACACCTATAGAAACTCCAACAGTTTAATATGGCTGATTTAGTAGAGCAGTTAGGTAATTATAGGCAGAAAAGAGTTACTGATTTATCTGATACTCATGTTGAAAGACTACAAGGTTCTTTACAAGAGTTAGAAAATCAAGTTGTTACTGAAGCTGCTAAGATCAATCCTAAACGTGGAACATTAAAACTTAGAACTACTGCTGCATTAGAACTTAGACCAAAACTTAAACAACTTATTGAACAAACTTATTTAACCGCAGTACAAACCAATATATCTGAATATGATCAAGCTGCTGCATGGTTAGTAGCTACATTTAAAAAATATCCAATACCTGATGAGTTCAAACAGATTACAGAACTTGATCTAACAACTATACAACAATTAAAACGAGCAGCTTATTTACCATTTGAAGATTTAGGTAATGAGTTTGCTAATGAATTAGCACAAGAAGTTTATAATAGTACACTTACTGGAACATCTACTGATGAGATGATAGCTAATCTTAGAGGAAAGATTAATGGAGTCTATCAAGCTACTGACAATGAAGAAGCACAGGAACTTGTAGATTTTATTAATGCCAATCCTGATAAAACAGAAGCAGTTAAAACAGCAGCAGAAAGATTACAAACAATTTATGGCAGAGATAGATTAGGTAATAACTTTAGAAGATATGCTACTCAGATAGTTCAAGATTCACTCATGGGATTTGATGGACAGTTTGCTAAATACAGAGCAGATGAATTAGGATTAAATCATTATAAATATTCAGGTACAACTGTTAGAGATTCTAGGGATTTTTGTAGAAGGCACGTAAATAAAACGTATAGTGAAGAAGAAATTAGAAGAATTTGGAGTAGCCAAACATGGTCTGGTAAGGCACAAGGCGATCCATTTGTTGTCAGAGGTGGTTATAACTGCCGTCATCATTGGCAACCTACTGATCCTGATTGGGATTTGTAATTGACAAAATAGGCAGTAAACTCTAAGGAGAAAATATGGACGAGAAAAATAACTCGGTGGAACAAACTGAAGTTCCTTCAAAAAATCAGGAAACTGTTGAAGCACCGAAAGAAGTAGTAGAAAACAAGGCATTTACTGAAGAACAAGTAGAAGCCATAGTGCAAAGACGTTTAGAAAGAGAGAGATCAAAAATCTCTAAACAACTAGACGGAATTGACATTAAAGAAGCTAAACAACTTCTAGAGGAAAAGAAACAGAAAGAGCAAGAACTTGCCTTACAGCGTGGTGAGTTTGAGAAAGTAATGAAAGAAACTGTATCTAAAAAAGATCAGGAAATTTCAAAGCTGGTTTCTGAATTGCAAAAGATCAGAATTGACGAACAATTAGTTAATACTGCATCTAGTTTAAAAGCAATCAATCCTAATGAGGTGAAAGCCTTATTAAGAAATAGCTTAAAGCTAAACGATTCAGGAAATGTTGAGGTGGTATCTGAAAATGGTACTCCTAGATACAATGACAAAGGTGAACCTTTAACAGTTCAAGAATTTGTTTCAGAGTATCTAAATAACAATCCTCATCATTTGTCTGCTACACCTAGCGGTACTGGTAGTCAAAGTGGGATTGGTGGCGATACACCGAAGCCTATGAAAATATCGGATTTGGATATGAATAATCCTGAACATAGAAAAATCTATGCAGAATTACGAAAACAAAGAGATACAGGTGGTGGAATGAAGGCAAACTTAACTATAAACAATTAGACATAAAGGAGAAAAAACATGGCTAATGAAACAACAAGTTCAACTCTATCAGAGTTGTATACTGAAATTATCCAAGAAGCGATTTTTACGTTTCAGGAAACTTCAGTTATGCGTCCACTTGTAACTACTTACAATATAAGCGGACAAGGTAAACAAATCGCAGTTCCAGTATACCCAGCAATTTCTGCTGCGGCTGTAGCTGAAGGAACTGATTTGTCAAACACAGCAGTAAACCCAACTGAAGCAACAATCACTGCTTCTGAGATCGGTGTAATGACTACATTAACTGACTTAGGTAGAGATTCAGCTTCAAGAAACGTAGCTGCTGACATTGGTAAACTATTTGGTGATGCAATCGCTGACAAAGTAGACACTGACTTAGCTGCGCTATTCAGTTCATTCAGTTCTGACTTAGGTTCTGCTGGAACAGAATTAACTCCAGAGTTAATCTTTAAAGCAGTTGCTACATTAAGAGCAGCGAACGTACCAGCACCTTACTATGGTGTGTTTAACCCAAAAGCAGCTTTCAACTTAAAGAAAACTTTAGTTGCGGCTGGTTATGGAACTGGTGCTAATGCGGTTTCTGATTTAGGAAACGAAGCGTTAAGATCAGGTTACGTTGGTACTGTTGCTGGAGTACAAATCTTTGAAAACTCTAACATCTCTATTGATGCTTATGATGATTCAGTAGGTGCTGTATTCCACCCAGCTTCAGTTGGTTTGGCTATGAAGTCAGACTTCAAAATTGAAACTCAAAGAGATGCTTCTCTAAGAGCAACTGAAATCGTAGCTTCTATTACTAAAGGTCAAGGCGTAATCAAATCTGATTATGGTGTGGCTTTAACAGTAGACGCAGCATTATAATAATTGCTAGATTAGTGGGGCTTGAATAAAGCCCCACGATCATATAAGAGGATTATATGGCTAACTTTTCTTCAGATTCAGATTTAACAGTTTATCAACCAGACATCTTGGGATTTGGTGTATCTTCATTTGAATCACCTATAGATTACCATGCAAAAGCAAGACAAGACATTGAAAGAGATTTAAGAATTAAATGGTTTCCAGTTTACCAAAGAAACATTGAAGAAGATATTTCAGTATTAGAAACAATAGAAATGGACGGAACTAAATTAACAGATGCACAATGGACTAAGTGTTCAGCATTTAAAGTTATAGCAGATTATATTTGTCCATTATTAACTAAGTTCAATTCAACAGATAATTTAGATAGATTCCAAATGATGCAGAAATATTATCAAACAGAATATGAAAAAGAGTTTCAAAATGTACTAAGAGATGGAGTAGAATATGATGATGATAATTCTGGTACAATAACTTCTAGCGAGAAAGAACCTTATCATAGACTTAGATTGGTGAGATGAAGATTACACCAAAGATTGATGATGTTAAATTAAGGCATAAGCTTAATCAACAATTAAGAGAACAACCAAATCAAGTTAAAATAGCATTAGGACGTACTGCTGAATTTTTATTAGGTCTTATTAGAAATAGAACACAAAAAGGTAAAGATGCAGATGGTAGAAACTTTAGACCATATAAACCTGAGTATAAAGCATTTAGGCGAGAAAAAGGCAGACAAACAAGGTTTCCTGATTTAAACTTTAGCGGTCAAATGTTATCTAATATGACACAAAAAGCTAGTCCAAAAGAAGCGATATTATTCTTTGCTAATATGTTCCAGAATATGAAAGCTGTTGGTAATCAAAATAAAAGAAAGTTTTTTTTAATTGGTAACAAAGAACAAAAGACATTGATTGATTTTTTTGCTAAAGAACTATTTAAACAGAATAAATTAAGATGAGTAATAGAGAAAACATAGCTAACAATATTATCACTGTGCTAGACGCAGTAACATCTCCTATTGAACTTAAAAAGATTACTAGAGAACCATTTAATGTAGATGAACTAACTCAACAACAATACCCAGCTGTATTTATACAATCTGGTAATGAAACTAGATCAGATGAAACAATGACATCAACTACTGTAACAAGACAAGCAACAGCCGATTTTATCCTCGTTGGTTTCGTTAAAGGAACTGATACAAATATTGACACAAAAAGAAATCAACTTATAGAGGTGATAGAATCTACTCTTGAAGCCGATAGGACTAGAGGTGGATATGCAAAGAGAACTGAAATTGTAGAAGTATCTACTGATGAAGGAACTCTTTACCCAGTTGGTGGAATCAGAGTTGTGGTACGAGTTATGTACCAATATACTGCTGGTACACCATAAACAACTAACAATAGGAGAAACGTATGGCAACACATACTGGCTCAGAAGGTACTATCAAAATAGGTAGTGATGCTTTAGGTGAACTAAGATCATTTACTTTAGAGAGTACTGCTGAAACGATTGAAGATACTGCTATGGGTGATACTGATAGATCATATAAAGTTGGTCTAAAATCTTTCACAGGTACAGCGTCTTTATTCTTTGACGAAACTGACACAGCACAAGGTAACTTAGATGCTGGTTCAGAAATCACTTTAAACGTATACCCTGAAGGTGCAGCGAGTGGTGACACTTACTACACAGGTTCAGCTATCGTAACTGGTAGAACTATCAATTCATCTTTTGATGGAATGGTAGAAATGGAAATATCGTTTCAAGGAAACGGATCATTAACAGAAACTACTGTATAAGGAAAGCTAACGCATGAGTGTAATAGATAGAGTAAAAGATCATTTTGAAAAACAAGGTATCAAGAAAATTGAAGTCGCTGAATGGGGCGAGGAAGGCAAACCCCTTGTTATATACTGCTCACCATTTTCAATGGCAGAAAAAAGAAACTTGTTTAAAGGTGCTAAACAAGACGATTTAAGTGTGCTTGTAGATGCTTTAATGTTGAAAGCTAGAGATGAAGATGGAAATAAAGTTTTCAAATTAGATGATAAACAGGTATTATTAAATAAAGCTGATCCTGAAGTTATTGCTAGAGTAGCAACAGAAATGTTAAACACAATACCTTTTGAGGAAGCTGAAAAAAAGTAAGATACGACCCAGAGTTATATAGCATACTTGCTCTGGGTGAACGATTAAAGAAAAGTATGGCAGAAGTATTGGCTATGACAGAAGAAGAATTTACTTACTGGATAGCATATTTTAAAGTGAAGGCAGATAAGGAGAAATTAAGTGGCAGCAGAACGCCTTCAAATTCGCTTAGACGCAGTAGATAATACTAAACGAGCATTTAATCAGTTTCAAGGTAGATTAGAAAGAATTAAAAAATCTGTTTTTAATCTTAGAAATGCTCTTATAGGTATTGGTGCTGGTGTTGTTGTTAAAGGTTTCGTAGATGCTGGTATACAAGTAGAAAATTTATCAGTTCAATTAAAAACATTATTTGGTTCTGCTAAAGCTGGTCAAAAAGCATTAGAACAAGTTACAAAGTTTGCCGCTACAACTCCATTTGAATTAAAAAATATTCAACAAGGTGTAACATCACTAGCAGTTGTTAGAAAACAAGCAGAAGAAGCTGGTGTAGATTTTGAACAACTATTAACTATCACAGGTAACGTAGCTGCACAAATGGGTGGAGATTTTGCATTTGCAGCTTTCCAAGTACAAAAAGCATTTAGTTCAGGTATCGCAGCAGCAGAAGCGTTAAAAGAACGTGGTGTAGCTGGTATGGCTGGTTTTGAAGCTGGTGTAAGTGTTAATGCTAAAAAAACAATAGAAATAATGAATAAAGCCTTTGGTAAAGGTGGTGAATTTGGAAATCTTATGGAAGATTTATCAAAAACTTTATTCGGAACTGTATCAAATATAAAAGACTCATTTTTTACATTTCAAGTTGCAGTAGCGGCTGGTTTTTTTGATGAACTTAAAAAACAATTAGGTGATTTACAAACATTTACCAGAACAAATCAAGAACAGATAAAAAAGTTTGGTGTGTCAGTAGGTAGGGTTTTAAGTAAAGCAGTAAAAACTCTTGGTGATTCAATGAAATTCGTTGTTGAGAATTTTAATACATTCAAAAATATTTTAATTACTATTATCGGTATTAAGATTTTTTCATTTATTAGACAACTTATAATTCTTATGAAAGATTTAAGAATTGCTATGTTATCATTAAATATAGCTATGTTGGCAAATCCATTCTTCTTAGGTGCTGCTGCTGTAGCACTAGTTGTAAAAGGAATTTATGATGTATCAAAAGCAATTAAAGATGCTGCTGGAAATACACGAACTTGGGTAGATGGAATAAATGATTTAAACGATTCTTATGGTACATTAGAAGATGTTTTAGGAAAAGAAATTTTAGGAAAAATACCTACCGCAGACGTACCTAGAAAAACTACATTCGTACAAGATGATAGTTTAGATTTATTTAATGATAGTTTAACAAAAACTAAAACAATAATAGATAAAATTCAAGAAGCATTAAATACTGTTGTTTCTAAACAAATGACAGAATGGGAAAAGAAAATGAGCAATATTTATGAACTTGCTATTGAGGGAGTATTTAAAGGTATTGCTGCAATATCAAGAGCATTAGCAGAATCTATTATTTTAGGTAAGAACTTAGGAGAAGCATTAAGAAATCTTGTAAGACAAGCATTAGTAGAAGCATTAGCTGCTGTAATAAGAATGGTATTAGAAAAAGCATTTTTAGTATTGCTAGAAAAATTATTTGGAATTGAGATAAAAAAAGCAACAGATATGGAACAAAAGAAACTTGGTATAATGAAAAAACAAACATCTGAATTAGCTAAACAAGCTGGTCTTAGAATATTACTTGCATTACTTGGTGCAGCAGAAGGTGGTAGTGTAAGAGGTGCTAGAGCAGAAGGCGGTTCAGTATTAAGACGAGCATCAGGTGGAAGAACAACACAAACAAATGCTTATCTAGTTGGAGAACGTGGTAGAGAATTATTTGTACCTAATCAAGATGGTGAAATTATATCTAATGAAAGATTACAGAATTTAGGTACATCAGTAAACTTCACAATCAATGCAACAGATGTAAAAGGAGTAAAAGAATTATTAATTGACAACAGAGCAACTATTGTAAATATCATCAATGGTGCATTAAACCAAAAAGGAAAAGCGGCATTAGTATAATATGAGTGGACAATTACCTACATCACCAGTTGCTAGAAACGCTAGTGTTAGTTCACAGCAAAATACTATTACATCAGTAACAACGTCAGGAAGAGTTCAAGCTAGACAGATTGACGGACAAAGATTTACTATTACTCTTACATATCCACCAATGACAAGATCAGAATTTGCACCAATCAAAGCATTTCTAATGAAACAAAGATCAAGATTAAATACATTTACTATTATCCCACCAACAATTAAAGATGCTTTAGGAACAGCTAGCGGAACACCTACTGGAACTGCTAGTGCTGGAGATACATCAATTACTTTAGGTGGAACAGGTACAGGAACATTAAAAGCTGGAGATTATATTAAGTTTGCTAACCATGATAAAGTTTATATGGTTGTTGAAGATCAATCAGATATATCTACTGGAACACTTACGATTGAACCACCATTAAGAATAGCAGTTTCAAGCACAGATATAACTTATGATGATGTTCCATTTACTGTAAGACTTAGAAATGACATACAAGAGTTTAGTATCGGTACAACAAATCTATATCAATACGAGTTAGATGTAATAGAGAGTTTATAATGGCTAGAGGTTTAACAAGTGCAGTTAATACAGAACTAGCTACAGACAGCTTAAATCCTGTTACATTAATTTATTTAGGGGTATCAACTGGAAGCAGATATACAGATCATTATAAAGATATTACTTACGATTCTAATACTTACACAGCTTCATCTTTATTTTTAAATGCTTCAGCAGTAAGTGAAAGTTCTGAAGTAGAAATTACAAATATTCAATTAAGATTTTCTGGTGCAGATCAAACTATTATATCTTTATTCTTAAATAATAACTACATGAGTAAAGATGTAGAAGTTTATAAAGGTTTTTTAAATGATAGTCAGGGATTAATTGCTGATCCTGTAACTTTATTTAAAGGTAAGATTGAATCTTTTAGTGTTGATGAAGAAATAGATAATTCAACAGTAACAATTACAGCAACTTCACATTGGTCAGATTTTGAAAGAGTACAAGGTCGTAAGACAAACACAAACTCACAACAAATATACTTTGATGCAGATGTAGGATTTGATTATGCATCACAAGCTATTGCAGAATTAAGATGGGGTAGATCGTGATACAAGAAGTCGTAGAATTATTTAGAAACTTTAAAAGATATGATTGTATGGACGATAATGAATTAAGATTATATTTGATGCCATCAATGAAATTAAAACAATGTATGTATGTTTATGATAATGATGAAGTCGTAGGATTTGCTAATTGGGCATATTTACATAATTTAGTAGAAAAAAGATTTAAAGAGTCTGGCAAGATAAAACAAACAGAATGGAAGTCAGGCAGAAATGCTTGGTTGATTGAAGTCGTATCAATTAGAAACACAAGAGAACTTACTAAAAAACTTTATAATTATTTTAAAGAAAGAACACCAATAGGTGATTGTGTTAAATGGTTAAGAGTAGATGGTCAGGTTAAAAGATTTGGTCAAAAACATAAAAGGGAGTTTCATAGCTAATGGGTGGTATAGTTGAAAGTATTGTTAATGTTGTAAGTAGCTTTATTAGTTGGCTTATACCTATTCCTGAAGTACCAGAATTTGATACGCCTGATAGTGAAACACCACAAGGTATTTTATTAAACAAAGAATCTAACAATGCACAAATACCTGTAGTTTATGGTGAACGTAAATTAGGTGTAACTAGAGTTTATGTAGAAACATCAGGTAGTGATAATCAATATTTATATGTAGCTGGTGTATTATGTGAAGGTGAAATCCAATCAATAGAAAAAATATTTATTGATGACAGAGAAGTTACTTTTGATGGTGCATTTACTCATCACGCAACTAGAGAAGTAGATAGTTCTGATTCTACATATTATAGAGATGGCGAATCTTGGATTCAAGTAGAAGCATTTTTAGGAAAAGACGGACAAACAGCTTCAGATATTTTAACTACACAAACTAATTGGACATCTAATCATAGATTGCGTGGTGTTGCTTATCTTGCATTTAGATTTAAATGGAATCAAGACATCTTCGGTGCAATACCTAATATCAAAGCAGTTGTTAAAGGTAAAAAAGTTTATGATCCAAGAACAACTACTACAGCTTATTCAAATAACTCTGCATTATGTTTATTAGATTATTTAAGAAATAGTAGATATGGAAAAGGTTTACCTGATGATGCTTTTGAGTCTAACTTTCAATCATTTCAAGATGCGGCAGATGAATGTGAAACACAAGTTACACCTTATTCTGGTGGGTCAGATATAAATTTATTTGAAACAAACGGAGTATTAGACACAAGCCAAAAGGTTATTGATAATGTTAAAAAACTATTAAACCCTATGAGGGCTTTCTTCACTTATACTGAAGGAGTTTATAAACTTACTATTGAAGGAACAGGCACAGCAGTTAAGACTATCAATTCAGATAATGTTGTAGGTGGTGCAAAGTTATTAGGTGAAAGAAAGAATAATAAATACAATCGTATTATTGCAACCTTTGTAAACCCAGATAAAAACTATCAAGAAGATACTATTTCATATCCACCTAATGATGATTCTGGTTTACCTAGTGCAGATCAACACGCAACTATGTTAGCTGATGACGGAGTTTTATTAGAAGGTAATTATTCATTTCCAAATGTAACATCAGTTTATCAAGCACAAGGTTTAGCAGAAGTTATTTTGAGAAGATCAAGAAACCAATTACAAGTTCAAGTAAGATGTACTTCAGAATTTTTAGATGTAGCTGTAGGTGATATAGTTCAAATCTATTACCCAACTGGTGGATTTAATAATAAACCATTTAGAGTTCTTGGAATGACAATCAATGAGGATTTAACTGTTGATCTACAACTCTTTGAACATCAAGATAACTTTTATGCTTGGACAGAAAAGGCACAAGCACCAACAATAGCTGACACAACTTTACCTAATCCAAATGTAGTACAAGCACCAACATTAACTGTTGGAGATACATTAATTGAATATAACCAAACACCTTTGATAGCTTTAGATATTACTATAGGTGCTAGTGCAGATGCTTTTGTAGATTATTATCAAGTAGAATATAAATTAAGCACAGATTCTAATTACATTATCTACGCACAAGGAAGTTTATTAAATCACAGAGTATTAAATGTTATTGAACAAGCTACTTATGATGTAAGAGTCAAAGCAGTTAATACTTTAGGTGTATCATCTAGTTATGTAACAGCACAGCATACAGTAGTAGGTTCAACTGAACCACCAAGTGATGTTGAGGACTTTGCTTGTAACATTGTTAATTCAGATGCTCATTTATCTTGGGAACAAATACCTGACGTAGATTTATCACATTATCAAATCCGCTATAGTACAGAAACATCTGGTGCTGAATGGCAGAACTCAGTTTCTTTAGTTGAAAAAGTTTCTCGTCCAGCAACATCAATTACTGTACCAGCTAGAATAGGTACATATCTAATCAAAGCGATTGATAAACTTGGTAACTATTCAATTAATGCTACTGCGATTGCAACTAATCTAACAGCAGTTGGAACATTTAATGCAGTAACAACTCAATCAGAACACCCTACATTCTCAGGAACTAAAACAAATATAACATTAGAAAATGATACCATAAAATTGACAGATTTAAGCCAAGACGGAACTTATGAATTTGCTAGTCCAATAGATATAGGTGCAAAACATACTTGTAGAGTTACAGCTTCTATTACTCAGTTTGCAGAAAACCCTAGTGAATTATTTGATGATGGACGAGGATTTAGTTTGTTTGATTCTGCTACAGGTTCATTTGACGGCGATTCACCTTCTAACTCAAACGCACATTTAGAAATTAGTTTATCAGATGATGGCACAACTTATACTGCATTTAAGAACTTTGTGATTGGAGATTATTCAGCTAGATACTTTAAATTTAGAGTATTCCTAAGATCAAGAGATGGTGCAACAACTCCAGTTATAAGTCAGGTATCTGTAACAGTAGATATGCCTGATAGAATATTTAGTGCTAATGATGTTGTATCTGGTGCTGGAACTAAAACTGTAACCTTTACAAATCCATTTAAAACGAATACTTATGCAGTAGGTATCACAGGCGAAAATATGGCTACAGGAGATTACTTTATAGTGGAAAACAAAACGATTAATGGTTTTGACGTGACATTTAAAAACTCTAGTGATACAGCAGTATCAAGAACATTTGATTACATAGCAAAAGGTTATTAATGGCACAACACGATTATATTATAAGCAACCAAACATTCCCTTCTTATAGAACGGATCACAATAATAGTTTATCTGCAATAGTTTCAAACAACTCTGGTGCAACAGAACCTAGTACAACATACGCATATCAATGGTGGTATGACACAAGTTCAAATATTCTTAAATTAAGAAACGCAGACAATGATGCATGGATTAATATTGGTACATTTAACCAAACAACAGATTCAGTAGTATTAGTAGGAACTGAAGCTACTCTACCAACGATTACTTCTATCTCACCTGACACAATAGATAACACAGCTTCTAATATTGTGATTACTGGAACGAATTATGTGATTACTCCAAATGTTGAGATTATTTCTACTACTGGTGCAATTACATTTCCTAATTCTGTAACAAGAGATTCAGCTACTCAATTAACAATCAATGTAACTTTACCAACTGATGGAACTTATTTTATTAGAATAGAAAACCCAGATGGTGGTGCGGTTAGATCATCAACTGCTTTACTTACAGTTTCAGATGCACCAACTTGGAGTACTGCGGCTGGTTCACTTGGAAGCATAGCGGCAGGAAGCACTGTATCATTATCTGTATCAGGAAGTTCTGATAGTACAGTAGCATATTCAGAAACAACAGCAGTACTAACTTCAAATACAGATACACCAAACTCTACAATGAATTTATCTTTAAACAGTTCTACAGGTGCAATCACAGGAACAGCACCAGAACCAACTGCGGAAACAACATATAATTTTACACTTAGATTGACAGACGATGAGTCACAAACTACAGATAGAGCATTTTCCATAACGGTGACAACTGGAATTAATAACTCGGGGCAATTTAACTAATGGCTAGTACTTATTTAACAAACACAGCAACAACACCGACAGACCAAAAGAAATTAACCATTTCTGCTTGGGTAAAAAGAGGTAACTTATCTTCTTCATCTAGTTTTGGAATAGGTGGTTTCGTTAATTCAGGGGGTGGTGGTAGTGGTACAATGCATTTCCGTTTTAAAGATGATAGTTTTAATGGTTATTATTATGATGGTTCTATTACTAGATTAAATTTAACCACTAATAGATTATTTAGAGATACCTCTGCTTGGTATCATATTGTATTAGCAGTAGATACTACTCAAGCAACTACTTCAGATAGAGTAAAAATTTATGTTAATGGAGTTCAAGAAACATCTTTTCTTGACTCTGATTACCCAGATCAAAACATAAATTTTTTAAGTAGTGGTGATATTTTACAAGTAGGTAGAGTTACTTTTACAGGTAATCAACAAGTTTATTATGATGGCTCTATAGCACATTATCACTTCATAGACGGAACAGCTTATGCCGCATCAGACTTCGGTGAAACAGATGCAACAACTGGAATATGGAAACCTAAAACTGCACCTAGTGTTACTTATGGTACAAATGGTTTCTTCTTAAAGTTTGAAAACTCAGGTGCTTTTGGAACAGACAGTTCTGGTAATGGAAACAACTTTACAGTTAATGGTACAATGACACAGACGTTAGATACGCCTAGTAATGTTTTTGCTACTATGAATCCTTTAATTCCTTATAATACAGCAAGTGCTGGTAATGGTACTTTTTCAAATGGAAATAATAGCGTTAGTTATTCAACTACTTATGGGTATACTTTTGGTACATTGGGTGTTTCAAAAGGAAAATATTATTGGGAAGTAAAAACTAATATTACAGGTAGTTCTAATGGTACAGGTGTTGGTTTTCAAGATATGGATAATTTATACAATCCAACAACTGACCCAACTTCAAATGTTTATGTTTATGGTAATACTGGAAATACAAGGAGTCCAGCTGGTGACGGAACAAGTTATGGAGATAGCTATACCACATCAACTATTGGAGTTGCATTAGATTTAGATAATGGAAAAGCATATTTTTCAAAAGACGGAACTTGGCAAAATAGTGGCGACCCAACTTCAGGTGCTACTGGAACAGGTGCGGCTTTTAGTTTTACTGTTGATGGTACTTATGTTCCTTATTCAGCTGACGATTCTTCTGGTACAACAAGTGTTTCTTATGATTTTAACTTCGGCAATGGCTATTTCGGAACTACACCTGTATCATCAGCACAAAATCCTGATGATGGTATCGGAATATTTGAATATGATGTACCAGCAGGTTATAGAGCATTATGCACTAAATCAATTAATGCACAGGAGTACAGCTAATGGCACAGATTAATAAACCTACAGATTATTTTAATACTATAACTTACACAGGTAACGATGTAGATGGAAGAACTATAACAGGAGTAGGCTTTCAACCTGATTTTACATGGATAAAATCTAGAAGTAATGCTCTTTCACATTATTTAATTGATTTAATTAGATATGATAGTGGTGCATCTAAATATTTAAAATTAGATTCTTCTTATAATGGTGCAGATGAAACACCTAGTGCTGCTGGTTGGGTTTCTGAATTAAATTCAGATGGTTATGTATGTAAAAATGGAACATCAAATACTAATAACTGTAATGAAAATGGAGTTACTTATGTTGCATGGAACTGGTTAGCTGGTGGCACAGCTTCATCAAACACAGATGGAAGTATTACTTCTAGTGTTTCAGCGTCAACTACATCAGGATTTAGTATTGTGTCTTATACAGGTAATAATACTGCTGGTGCTACAGTTGGACACGGATTAGGAGCAGAACCTGATTTAATTATTATAAAAAATAGAGATAGTGCAGTTAATTGGCAAACTTATCATAAAGTATTAGGTAATCAGGCATATATGAGATTAAACACAACAGATGCTGTAAGTACAGGTGCAAGTATTTGGAATAATACATCTCCAACAAGTTCGGTATTTACTTTAGGTTCAGGATTTAATGCTGTAAATGAAAGTGGTTCAGATCATATTGCTTACTGCTTCGCAAACAAAAAAGGATTTAGTAAGTTTGGTTCGTATGTTGGGAATGGCGGAAATCAATTTATCTATACAGGGTTTAAACCAGCTTTGGTAATTGAAAAAAGAAGTTCTAATTCTTCTGAATGGGATATATATGATAATAAAAGAAATACATTTAACTCTGTAACTAAAGCATTAAAACCAAATGCAAGTGATGCAGAAGCTACTTATGGTGGTTTAAATTTTTTAAGTAATGGTTTTGAAGCAAAAGGAACATTAAATGATTCAGGACAGACGTTAATCTACATGGCTTTCGCAGAGCAACCACTAGTAGGAACAAATAACATTCCAGCAACAGCAAGATAACTATTGCATTGCACAAAATAATAGCTATATACTCATCAGGAGTTAAACAATGATACCATATACATTAGAGGAGTGGGAATGGATTACAAAGCAGTAAAAGATTATTGGACTAGATTCTTTAAAGATTGGCAAGAAGATGTAAAAGAATCTCAAAAAGAAATCTTGAAATTTTGGACAGACTTTTTTAAGAAGTAATTTTAGGAAGGCACGAAACAAATAGGAGTGCCTTATGGATTCTAAAGACTTTAAAAAATATTTAGCTGAACAGCTTAAAAACTGTTTATTTAATAAACATTCCAAATATCATTCATCACAAAGACAATCTCGTCCACGAGCAAAAGAAAATATCATTAACCCTAAAATGAAGGGTATCTAATGAAGAAGTGGTTGTGCAGAATACTTTTACCTTATATTGCACGACTAGAGAACAAAATGTGGAAAGTTGTTTATCTTAGAGATAAAATAGAAGATCATCTACCACCGCATAAGGATATGTTTAAATGAAAATCAGCGATCAAACTAATATTGCATTACCATTAAGAAATTTAATAGCCATTGTTAGTGCAGTAGCTATTGGTGTTTGGGGTTACTTTGGTTTAGTAGAACGAGTTAATAATTTAGAAACAAAAAATCAATTATTTGAAAAAGATTTACTAGAAGCATCAGTTCAAAAACCCATAGATCAAGAACAATTTATGTTATTAGAATGGCAAACAAAACAAATAGAAAAAATGCAAAAACAGTTAGAAGATAATGTACATACAGGCGTAATGTTAAAACAACATTCTAAAGAAATTGAAAAGATTAAAAAAGATTTAGAAAAACTTAAAGACGCAACAAGAGATATTAAGTTTGCGAATGGACATAAATAATGATTAAAATGGTTATTGCTTTATGTCTTTTTATAAATGGCGAATTAAAAGAGCATAGAGTTCAACAATCTATGTCTGATTGTTTAAAACATAAAAGAATAGCTACAAGAAATACAAATATGCAAGATAAACAATATGTTTGCGGTGAAGTAGAAGCACACATGATACAAAATGTTGATGGTAGCTTGTCTATTAAAAAAATTATTATAGAGAGTAAATAATGAACTGTATTTATAAATTATGGATTGGAATGTGTTGCTTGTTAAAAGATTGCAAGTGTAAACCTAGACCAAGTCCAGCTAATCCTAATCCTCAAATAGAAGCTAATCCTTTTAAATTTATATTATAATGGCTAAGAAATCTAAGACATTTGGTGCTACAGTTTTATATACCAAAACAAACAATGGTTCATCACAAGGAAGAATTACAAAATCATCTAAAGTAAAAACTATGAATAAGCATAAAAGAAAAGGCAGAACTAAAAAACAAATGAGATATAGAGGACAAGGCAAGGTTTGACATAAAAGTCAAATGCTCGTAATAGGAAATATGGCTAGAAAACAAAAAAGCACAACTGATGTTAAAATTGATATGATCTGTAGAGAGATCAAAGAATTAAAACAAGAAGTTAAACAATTAAATTCTCAAATGAATTTTGGGAAGGGCGCAGCTTGGATATTAGTTTTTCTAGGTTCGGTAGCTGCTGGAGTATATAATTATTTCGCTAGATAATTTATGTCTAAACATAAACGCATCTTAGTCATTTCTGACTTACACTTTCCCTTTGCACATAAAGATTGGTATGCGTTTTTATCTAAATTAAAAAAAACATATAAGCCTGATACTGTAATTAATATTGGAGATGAAATGGACTTTCATTCTATTAATGTAAGTCATAACATTGATCCTGATTTACCAAGTCCAAAAGACGAATTAGAATTAGGTAAAAGAGATATACAAAAACTACACAAGCTATTTCCTAAAATGGTTTTATTAGAATCTAATCATGGTTCTATGGTTTTAAGACGTGCTATGGCTAAAGGTATGACTAGCAAGTTTATTAAATCTTATAATCAAATATTAGAAGTTGGAAAAGGTTGGGAATGGAAAGAAAAACATTTTATTAATACTGATAAAGGCAGAGTATTATTTGGTCATCAGTTTACTCCTGATATTAAAAAAGCAGTTGCTCAATTTTCTATGTCCGTAGTTCAAGGTCATTATCATACGGTCAGTGAGTGCGTCATGGTAGCCAACGACTTCCACCTTAATTTCGGATTGACCGTAGGTTGTTTGATAGACAAAGAAGCACTTAGCATGAAATATATGCGACTGAATTTAAAAAAACCTATATTATCTTGTGGTTTAATAACTAATGGTATGCCGCATCTTACACCTATGTACTTGCGAAGAAATGGAAGCTGGGATAACAACGTATATATCTAAAAGGAGATCGTATGAAGTTAAGTGCAAATTTTACATTGGAAGAAATGACAAAAAGCCAAGTGGCTTCAAGAAAAGGAATACCTAATAATCCAAATGCAACACAAATAGATGCTTTAAAAGAATTATGTATGAATGTACTTCAACCACTTAGAAGCTATTATGATAAACCTGTTATTGTATCATCAGGTTATAGATCATGTGAACTTTGTATAGCGATTGGCTCATCTATTGATTCTCAACATTCTAAAGGTGAAGCTGCGGATATAGAAATTGTTGGAGTAGATAATAAAGAACTATTTGATTACATTAAAAACAATATAGACTTTGACCAGATGATATTAGAATTTTATGAAGGCGGTAATAGTGGTTGGATTCATGTCAGCTATGTATCTCCTAAAGAAAATAGAAAACAAACATTGAGAGCATACAGAGATGAAGAAACACAAAAAGTCAGATACCAACCCTACTCTTAGACAAGTCGGTGGTTCTCATTATCAATTAAAAATCCAACCCACTGAATACATCTATAAAAACAATTTGGATTACTTATCAGGTAATGTTATTAAATACATAACTCGCTGGAATAAAAAGCATGATTGCTTAGATAAACAGCTAGAGGATATTGATAAGGCAATACACTATTGTGAGTTATTAAAACAACTTGTAATAGAAAATGAAGATAAAAGCGATTAGAGTACGTTTTTTTTAACATTTGTATTCCAAAGGCTATCTGGGTCATGGTAAGGCAGATTCGTCAAAATTTGAGGGGTCTATGGCTTAAATAAGAACAAAATAAGAACGGAGTAATACCATGATTTGGAGTTTATTAAGTTTAGGATTAAAAACTGGTGCTGAAATCTATAAAAATAAAAAAGAATCTCAAAGACTAGAATCTGTTGCAAAAATGCAACACTATCAGAAAATGGCAGAAGGTAAAATTGAATGGCAAGGCAAGATTATTGAAAGCCATAAAGGTGATTACAAAGATGATTTTGTTTTAATTGTTTTATCTAGTCCAATTCTATTATTAGCTTATTCTGTATTTTCAGACGACCCAGAGATAGCTACCAAACTAGATACTTTCTTTACAAAGCTAGAACAAATGCCTTGGTGGATTGTTGGACTCTGGGCTTCAGTAGTTGCCGCAATATACGGATTGAAAGCTACAGATATAATTAACACCAAGAAAAAATGAACTATTACGAATATGAAGTCATAATAGCTTATAGAAATTTAGAATCTTTTGAAATAGGTTATACTGGTTTCTTGATTGAAGATACTGATGACCAAGCACAAGTTAGAACTTTTCTTAGTCATATCAATTCCAATTCCAATTACGAACTTATAGCGATTGAGATTGATAAGAAACCCATAAACTTTTCTATGCCTACTGATCCGAAAGTAATTAATACAGTTCATTAAACTAAAAGCATTTGATTTGATATATTAACATCACTAATATAATTTTTATTTTTATCTTTTGGATAAGCTAATTTTTTTAACTTAAAATTTTTTAATACATCTCTTTTATCTTTTTTGTCTGCGTGAATATAAATATATCTATGTTTACCAAGTATAGTTTGTTTTTTTAATTGTAATTTTTTAATAATTTCTTGTGGATCAGGAACATATTTATAATCTAACATAATTGAATCATACTGATTATTAAATTTTAATAATTCTTTTAATTTACTCCAATCATCTACAGTAGGAAAACTAAATCCAGCATCTAATCTAAACCAATGTGCTGCTGTATCTTTATATCCAAAAATATTATCTAGCTTTTTAGCTGTATAATCTTTTTTATGTAATCTTAAAAAATTAGCTATATCTTTTCTATTAATAGATTCTTCATTATTTCTTCTCTTAACTAATTTAACATTTAATTTATTATTTTTCTGATAGTGTCCAATATTTCTAAAATGAAATTCTTTACCATCTTTATCTATAAATTGATGAGTATTACTACTCATTCCAGTATAAATAAAATTAGTTGCCTGATAGATATAACCTGAATGATTTACGTTTGGATCAGCAAATGAAACTATTATAGTTGGTTTTTTTAACAATTTAATAGATTTAGAAACAAATTGACTAAGTGAATTTTTTGGTAAATTATCATCTGTAATTAACCTGTTTAATTCTAAAACATTTTTTGCATATTTTTCACCAGATATACTTTTGGCTAAAGTAGAACTTGGTGGCATACCAAAAGTTATAACCCCTTTTATAATTTTATTTATATATAAACCGAAAGAATAAGAGATTGAACATAATCTTTTAGCATAATGTTTTTTTAATAACCAATCTTCGTAAATTAATTTATTGATTGGTGTTATTTGCATAAAATTAAATAGGTAGAACGTAATACTTATTTCCCTCGTGATATTCTTTTAATTGTGCTTTAGGTAATAGTTCCATAATTTGACTAATAGTCTTAATGACCATTTTATCGTTAAAGCAAAAACAAATATAATACTGAGTATATTTAGGATCACACATTACTGTTTCCCAAGCACAGTATTTTTTTATATCTCGTATTTTGACTTTATTAGATGCTTTAATTTCTGCGTAGAATTGGCGAGATTTGTTGTAACAAAAATAATCAGGCTGAGCAACCATAAGACCAAGACGAGTCCAATGCGGAATAGGTGATTCAAATAAGTTTTCATCTGCGTTAAGGAGAAGTTTTTTAAAAGCATAGCCTTTATCTCTGCAATAATCTTCAAACCTTTTTTCTGCAAATCTTGGATCATAGTTTTTAACTCTATCATTATAGTTCTCCATATTTAGTTTGCCTTTTGGGTAGATTTGTTTTTCCATGTTCTTATACTATTTTGTAGTAAAGTGATTTGTTTTTTTAGTCTATCTATTTCTTCTTTCGCTTCTTCTAAATGTCTTTCTAAGATTAAAATATTATTTTGTTGTGCTTCTATAATCACTTCAAGATCATGTGTTCCACGAAATTTGTTATCCATTAGTTTAAATGCTTCTGGGCTGAAATATATGATCTCATGTACTCAACATAAGAAACATAGTTATTAAACTTTGCTTTAATCCTATCATACTCAGATGATGCAGTAGCTAGTCCAGCTAAATGCTTAGAGTAATCTGGGTGAACGTAACCATGTTTTTCTGCTTCAGCCATTGAACAATTAAATTCACGTTTAGCTTCTAAACATAACTTTGAAAAGATTACTTTAGTGTTTGAGTCTAATAAATTGTATTTGTATTTGGCTTCAGCCATTTGGTCAGCTAACTGATTTAGTTCTTGTAATATTGTTTCTGGGTTTTTTAAAGACAGTACTTCCATATACCTTCCTCACACTTTTTAGTTTAATCCCTACTAAAGATACTGAGGGATATTTAACTTTTCTGACTTCAACTTTTTAAGAACTTCTTTTACTTCCTGTTCTTTGTGTAAGCACTCTAAAGTCCATTCAGCATCTTTAGCGTATTGAGTTAATAACTCACTTACTTTCTGTTGAAGTTGAAAGAGATTGTTCATCTGCTTTCTCCTTTTTTTTAATTAAGCTATTCACTAACTTAATACTAATTAATTTATAGTTATCAAAGTTAGTAGGTGCATCAGCTTTTACAGCACTCTCAACATCAGGAAATTCACAATCAAAAGTAATCTGTGCATCAAACTGATATTGCTTAGTTACCATGTATTTATCGTTATCATCAATCATATTATAAATCAAGAGTTGTAGTGCCAAGCCAAACAAATCAAGGGAAGACCAACCAACAGAAAGGATAGTGAGGCTGGATAATAACTTGGCACTACTAGTTTAATATTATTTTGTTACCTTATTGTAAAGATCAATTAAATGAGCCAATGTGGATTCATTTATTTCCTCTACTTTAAAGTTACCAGCACGAATACCAGCTTGTAACATACCTTGAATCCAAATGGTTAAACCTTTGATATCTCTAGTATTATCTTTTTCATACTTAGCTGGATTAAAGTCAGTTGCTTGTTCTGGTGGTGCATTTAACCATTCCTTTTCAGATTGTGGTAAATCATCATCTAAATCAGAACCTTCTGGCATAACCTGTATCTTAGGATTTTTGTCATCATCAACTGATACAAAGTTAGCACCTGATTTTTTAGATACACCATAGTGCATACTAACTTTATCACCTTGTTTACATACAGGTGTAATTGCAGACCATAATGTAGCTTCAACATCATCTACAACTATTTTAAAGTTAGGGTATTTATTAGGTTGTCCGTTTCTGAGTCTATTATCATAAACGGCTTTTACTGTGCCTAGTACGTGTGGCATTATTTTTCTCCTTGTTGTGGTTTAAATTTTGGGTTTAAGAATTGAAATACTTTTAAACAAGCTAAAGCTGTTTGTTGCATTTCTTCATTTACATCAAAAGTTTTGATATTCAATTTACCTTCTTTGGTGCAATTTACTATAACACCTTTAGATATTTTAAAATCAAATTGTTCTTCTAATCCTATTGAGTACAGGAATATCTGAACAAGATAACTATCACGAATACCTGATGATGTTTTCCAATCGTAAATAATATACTCGCCTTTACCATTCTTAAATAAAGCATCATAAGTTCCAGTAAAGAAATTTTCACGAGATAAGACTCTTGATTCAGTATTAACCATTTCTAAACCTTCTTGTTCATTGTACCATTCTTTGAACTTCATAAATGATTTAGCCATACCTTCATTAGTAAAGTTAGGTTCTTCTTTATGATGTATGTATTTCTCAATCGCATCATGCACATAAGACCCAGCAGTTCCAGCTTGTTGCATAAAAGTATTTGGTGCTTTCTTAATCAGTTCAGCCATTTCTAATATCTGAATCTCATCATAAGATTTACCAGCTTGTATAAGTTCTTTAAATTTTTCAGAACATAACTTGCTAGACCAATTCCCAATAGCGGAAGCTGGTGTTAATATTTTACATACATTCGTAGCACTAGGAACTTCTTGTTCATTCCAGTAATACTTATGAGGTTCAGGATCAAAAGATAAAGTTTCAGTTGATCCGTCTTTATACTCTAAATGAGTTTGTATCATGCCTTCTCCTTAGTTTGTTTGTAGCAAAATCATTAATAAGATTTGCAAAAATTGTAAAGCAATTATTATCCATATAATTTTAAATAATAACTTCATCTGGTAACTCTTTGTTATAATCCTCAATAGGAGAATACATATCCTGAATTGGTACTTGAAAAAAATCAGCAAGTATTTTTAACTTAGCACTTGATATTTCATTCTTACCAAACTCATATTTTTGTATTTGTTGGAAAGTTACATTAAGCACTTTACCAATTTCTTTTTGAGTTATTTTTTTTCTTCTAATCTTTTTATAAGAGTTCTTATGTCTAAAAGTATTTTCTCTTATAGTTCTAAGATTAGTTGCTATCGTTTTGTTGATTTCCTGTTCCGTCATTTACCTTCTCCATTTTTATAAGTTTAGATTCTATATTGTTAAGAATGTTAAATAGATATGAATTGTCTGATATGTGTAACAATCTATCTAGTGAACCATTCTTTGCACAGTAGCTATAAGACTTAATTAAGTCTTTTAGACTTTGTATTTGATGTCTATTCATTATGCTGTTTCCTCTTGCTGTATTTTTTTTAAACTTATTATTGTACTAAGACCTAATCTTAATCCATATAATTTACCTCTAGCTTCGTAATAATCTCTATTAAGATATTTTCTTTGTTCTATCTCATTATTAAGATGATTTATTAAGTCTTGCATAGCATAAATTTTTTTATCTATTGCTTCCATATTACCTTCCTATTTTATGATTGAGTGTCCACGTTTTTCCATACAAGTTTTAAGTATTGGCTTATAACTGTATTCCCATTTGTCAGGTAACCAAAGTAACTGTGGACGTATAAGTAAATTATAAGTTATCTTTGCACCCTCAACAAAATCATTTGTATTTTTTTTAGCTAAAGAAGTACAAGTTTCTAAATCGTCATTGTAACGATAAGCCACTTCTTTTCCGTTGCTACCCCTGTGATCTACAACTGGCTTATAAGCACATTGAGTGATTAATAAACTAGCTGCGATTAGAATTATCTTTTTCACTTTTATCTCCTTCCCAAATTGCTTTCCATTTTTTATGAATGTCAGGATCACCTTGTGTTTCATTAGGAATTGGCTGACGCATATTCTCTAATGCCTGATGTCTAGTAAGTTTGATTGTTGCACCTTTAATCATCTGTTACCTTCCCTTAGTTTGTTTATGATTTTGTTGAACTTTATAACTAATTCGTGATTATCTTTCAATCCTTCATTAGTTAAATGCTCTATATATTTTTCTAAAGCATCAATCGTAAGTTCTTTCTCAACGATTGTTAAGTTTGGGTTCTGCATTGTTTTCTCCTTCCGCTATTTGTTTTCTAAACTTTTCTAATTTGTTTTTTTCAAATGTTGTTGTGTACCCTCTGTTTTGTTCTTTGCTTAGAACTTGAACATAATATTCACGATACAATCTTTTTAAATCTTCTAGTGTCATACATCATACCCCATGATCTTAAAGATAACTGATATAATCATAACTAGACCAATGAATACTGCTACGCCTATTAATACTCCCATTATTCACCTTCCTCTTCTCTTGCTTCTAAAAATTGCACCCAAATCTTACTGCTAGGATTATCTTCATTATATAATAATGCCGAAGCTGGTACTCTGCCAACAGTTGGCTCTTTACTCCATTCATGTTTACCAATCTGTTTCCATCTTTTAAAAGTAAACTCACCATATACAGAATCATAATTCCAACCTGTGTATCTAGTTCCATAAGCACTAGCATAGAGAGTAGTTTTAATCATAGAACCAAAATGTTTTTTATTGATCCAAATAAAATATTCCATTGGTGATTTTTTTGTTTTCATTATTTACCTTCCTTTGTTAAATATTTATCAATCAATAATTTGTAATCTCTAATTGATAAACCACATTGCTTTTTATTATAAATACTTGGTTCAAGATTTTCATAACCAAATAAATTTTCTCTAGGTATTGTTACGCCATCTTTAGATAAGCTAGTATGAGATATTCTTTTACTAACTTGATCTCTGGTAATTGTGTAACCTTTATATTCTATCTGCATTATTTACCTTCCTTTTTTTCAGCAAGATTAAGAAGATATGTTAAAGTATTATTCCATTGTTCAGGATTTATAGCAAAACCTTCTGCAAACTTTTGCCATTTTAAACCTGTATAACCATTATCTTCTAAAATTTTTACAAGTTTGTTTTTTGTTTCTAATTGTTGTTTGTTCATTATTTTCCTTCCTCTCTTGGTTTGACATATTTAGGTAAGTAATTTGCAACAGGATAATTTGGATCTTTGTAAACATCTGGTGTAGCATAGTTCCAAACTTTAATTTTCTTTTTTGTGAAACCAACTATTTTACCAGCAACCCAACCACCAAAATCACCACTGTGTAATTTTGATTTGTTTAAGTATAACCAAACTTGATCTCCGATTTGCATATTGCCTTCCTTGATTTGTTTCATAAGATTATAAAACCATGATTTGTATTTATTTGCAATAGCTATATTCACTATCTGGTTGTTTTTATTTAAGTGTTGTAATTATGCAACTTATAAGTATTAGCTATATTTGTAGCCATTCTTTTGCCTTCCAAGAGTGGCTACGCTATAGAACATATAGTGAACAAAAAAAAATTAATAAAATCTAAGAAACATTTGATGTATGTGGCACAATATCCTTGCCTGATTTGTGGTAGTGATTCGGTTCAGGTAGCACACATTAGACACTTACCTTCTGGGAATATTGGTATTGGTCAGAAAGATGATAGATACACAGTTCCACTTTGCTATACTTGTCATTCTCAGCAACATGGCATGAATGAGAAAAAATTCTGGCAAAAGTATAACATCAATCCAATGAGAATTGCAAAAATTTTATGTTTGAAATCTCCATGCAATCAGGTTAAAGAATTTTTGGAAACAACAAATTATTTCAAGGAAGGTAATTATGAATCACAAGAACGGCTTTGTTCTACTACACAGAAAGATATTTAATTCTTCTGACTTTAAAAACCAATTAGATATATCTATTTTTATTTACTTAATGGCTATGGCTTCGCATGAGTCTGTAGAAGTTATTTATCGTGGTAAAAAGATTTTTCTAAACAGAGGCGAAGTTTGTATAGCTGAAAGAGATTTAGCTAAGAAATTTGATATTACAAAATCTAAGGTAAAATCAATAATTAGGCGGTTAAAAAACAACCATAATTTATACCAAAGAACGACCAAACGACTTAGTGTATATGCCATTGTAAAATATGAGAAATATCAATCTTTGGACAAGCAAAACGACCATAAAACGACCATAAACTCTACCACAGAACAATTAAGTAAATTAAATAAATCAAATACTAGTATATATAACAATAAAAACATTATAAATATGAAAAAGAAAATAGATATTAAGTCTAGCATACCTAGATTGAAAAGCCTTACTAAAACATTACAAGATAACAAAGATGAATTTCAGGTGGCTGCCGAGCAAGGTGGTCATTGGGCTTATGAGCAATTAGTCAAAAAAAGACTTGCCGAAGAAAACGAATAAGTTTATTTGTTGTAGTGTAAAAACAAACTTAACAGTTGGTCATTAGGTAGGTTTGAAACAAAAAAAAACTAATTGATTGTTGGTTTTCTATTTCCCCTTCCTACCTAATGATTGTTTTGGAGAATATGTATGCCACTAAAAAAAGGTTACTCAAAAAAAACTATCAGCAGCAACATCAAGAGAGAGATGAAAGCTGGAAAGAAAAAAAAACAAGCTGTGGCGATTGCACTCTCTGTTGCAAGAAAAGCAAAAAAGAAAAAGAAAAAATAGATGGGATTTAACATTCAAAACAGCAGACCCTTTTTAGAATTTGATTTTGGTATTAACGTACAAAAAGGTTTAGTAGATAATTTTAGTGCAGTTGGTCAGTTTGGTTATAACCCAGATGTGAGTACATCATTTGAAACTGTTACATCAGTTGGTGGAATTTATGTTTATCCTACAAGTGCAACAACAGCAGTAGCCACAAGTTCAAATACAGCAGCAGATAATAACGGAACAGTTTTAATATCAGGATTAGATGAAAATTATAATCTTGCATCTGAAACCATAACAATCGGTGGAGCAGCTTCTACAACAACATTTATTAGAGTTTTTAATGCTCGTATGCTGACAGCTAATACAGGTGATGCTAATGTAGGAACAATTACTATTACAGTAGATTCTAAAACAGTTGCAACAATTCCTGTAGGTTATGGTTCTAACTTATCATGTATCTATACTGTACCAGTTAATAAAAGAGCATGGATTGTATCTGCATCTATTGGAATGAGTAAGCAAAAAGAATTGGAAT
>Ga0255768_10000832_pt1 | contig 32271 bp, 51 predicted proteins | sample 071ome_33_FD_179983 | JGI IMG/M metagenome (GOLD analysis project Ga0255768, IMG submission 179983) | Coastal salt marsh microbial communities from the Groves Creek Marsh, Skidaway Island, Georgia - 071412AT metaG (version 2) | ecosystem: Environmental > Aquatic > Marine > Intertidal zone >...
ATGTAATCCTTGGGCAATACAATACTTACCGTTCTGAGAACGGTGTTAATCCTGAGTCTAATACTCCTACCTTCGTCGCTGGTACTTTATATGTCAATAACTGGCGTTGGCAGGGGGTTCCTTTTCACTTTATGACTGGCAAAAAAATGCCATATCAATGTGTAGAAGTTGTAATTAAATTGAGAGAACCTCCAATCAAACTTTATGATGGTGAAGTGAACGATAGAATTGTTATTCGGTTACAGCCAAATCCACATCTTGACATTAGAATGGATATTAAGGCTCCCGGTCTTAATAATGATTTGGAATTAGCAACTTTAACACATGCTTATCCTCAAGAAAGAGCAATTGATGGATACGAAAAACTTCTTTATGATGCTATCAATAGCGATCAATCGCATTTTGTTCATTCTGAAGAGGTTCTAGAATCTTGGAGAATTGTTGATGATTTATTGTGTACTGGTGATTCTTGTCCTATAAGAACAATTCCATATCTGTACGATTCTGGAACATGGGGACCACAGCATAAAATAGACCAAATTACAAATTGGGATTATCCTGCATAAAATGATACATCAAATAGCACACTTTTCTCGAATCGTATTGAATAATCCTTGGGCCATGGGATTTATGTCATGGTGTTTGGTTTTTGTTCCTATTGCTGGAATATGGGCAGTTCATAAGTACAAGTGGGAACATTGGGAACCTTTTAGTAAAAAATCACATTAGTTAAATGGAAGACCAAGTTACAAGAAAAGAAGTCCAGGAGATGATTGATGCAGCAATACGACGACACAACCGTAATGCTTCTATCATTAGTATGTGCGTCGGTTGGGTGGTTCTTGCTTTATTTGCTGAAGGACTTCTGAGATTGATAGGAGTTATACCACCAGTATTCCCATGGTTGAATATCACATTGTAGAATGGTTAGGGGTAATAACCCTATTTCTTTTCGGTATAACTATGATATGCCAGGGTCATTTTATTTTTCACGGTAAGCATGGATATAAACATTCTGAGCGTGAAAAAGAAAAAATGGATAGCACTCGCAAACAAATAGAAAATTTGCTTAAAGACAAATGAACAGGCTAGAAGGATTTACAGAAGAAGAAAAACGAATGCTTGCAGAAGCAATTTGGCGCAGACAAAGGTGCTTCATTGCTGGAGATAAGCAATTCAAAGATTATGGGAAACTTTTAGAAGAAGTTTTAGTTGGAGTTGATTATATTCCTGGGAGGATTCTATGAAAGTAGGAATGATTGGACTTGGAAGGATGGGAGAAGGAATGTCCCGTCGAATGATTAATTGTGGACTAGAAGTTTGGGGATATAGAAATAACTATGAAAAAGCTTGTGAGCAATATGAAAAGGGTTATGTTAGTGGAGTTACCACTTCTATACAAAGCCTTGTTCAAATAGTTCATAGTTCTAAAACTTCTGACAAAAAACCAGGAGTGTTTATGATGGTTGTACCAGCAGAAACGGTGGAGGAAACACTCGATGAGTTATTACGATATTGTCGTGAAGGAGATATTATTATTGATCATGGCAATAGCAATTTTAAGGACAGTCGGAAAAGAGCAGAACGATTGGCAAAATTTGGTATCCAATATCTTGATTGTGGCACTAGCGGCGGTGTTTATGGTTTGGATCGTGGATACTGTCTTATGGTTGGTGGCGGAGATACTGCAGTCGCCGCTTGTAAAAGCATTTTTGATGCCCTCGCACCAGGGATTGATGCTGCCCCGAGAACTGCACCTGGCGGATATGTAACGGGTGCAGAATTTGGTTGGCTACATTGTGGTGGGCCAGGAGCAGGACACTTTGTAAAGATGGTTCACAATGGAATCGAATACGGAATCATGCAAGCATATGCAGAAGGATTTAATATCCTGCATGAAGCAAATGCTGGCTCGAAATACGTTAAAGAGGGTGATGCTGAAGTTGCTCCAATGGATAATCCTGAAGATTATCAATATGATATTGATGTTGCTGAGGTTGCTGAGTTATGGCGTCGTGGTAGCGTTGTTGGTAGCTGGTTACTTGACCTTACCGCTGATGTTCTACGGTACGATAGAGAACTTAGCAAATTCGATGGCGGAGTATCAGATTCTGGTGAGGGTCGTTGGACGGTTCACGCTGCTGTGGATCTTGGCGTACCCGCTCCTGTCATCAGTACTGCTTTGTATGAGAGATTTAACTCGCGCCGTCTTGGTGCTTTCGCGTCCAAGATTTTGAATGGTATGCGTTACATGTTTGGAGGTCACCACGTAAGATGAGTGAAGAACCAAAAGAAAAATTTACTGAGGAGGATGAAAAACTACTGCATCAAGCAGTAAGATTTTTGAAACATAGGGAGTTATGTCAGGAACCATTCGACGGATATTGGGAGGATGATGACGATGTATAAAACATTAATTCTTATTGGGTGCTTTTTACCTCTTGCAATCATCTACATAGTAATGAAACTATCTGTATGGATATCTGCAGTAAATGCTGAGACGGATTATGTCAGAAAAGAACCTTTACGAAAACGAGGACCCTTTGTGGCAAATCCATATGCAGACATTGATGAGGAGGAAGAGGAGTATGGAGATCGCACAGATTATAGATGATGCTTTACTTGAATATTATTCCGAAAAAGGTGTCGATGTTCCTAGATGGAAATCTCCCAAGAATCCGCAATGGTGGATTGATTATTTAAATTCACAAGGACTTGATGAAAACAATGAACCTATCTGATTTTTTAGTTTGGATTTGCATTCCATTTGTACTTACAACCATTTTCTTTGGATTTTACAAAGGGGAGAATGTGTATTATGATAGTGACGATTATGATGGGAATGGGACGGCGCATTGATTACGACAAATACTCCAGATAAATTGGCTGAGATTATTAGAGATACTTGGCCAAATCTTTATCGACCATCAAAAGAAGATAAAATTTTCAAATCTAAACAACTACCTAATTCTAAAGAGAGGACTTTCGTATGACCTTTTTGGGGCTTTATCTTATCTTTCTTGGAGTGAGTGGATTGTGTAGAGATTTGCAGAGATACAAAGAACAGACTGAGGATTAAAAATTCTCATAGGGAGATTTGACGTTAACTACATAATACGTTACAATTGGGAAGAGAACTCCCCACCACTTTTTATTTTTTGGAGAGAAAAATGACTTTTAATGTTACTCTAAGTTTTCCTGATGGTTCATCACAAGTAATTCAGTGTGATGAAGATTCATATATTCTAGATGCTGCTGATGAGCAGGGAATTGATTTGCCATATTCCTGCCGTGCTGGAGCATGTTCATCTTGTGCTGGTAAGGTTATTAGTGGAAAAGTGAACAATGATGACCAAACTTTTCTAGATGATGACCAACTAGAAGAAGGATTTGTTCTCACATGTACTGCTTATCCAGAGTCGGATTGTACAATTCTGGTAGAGCAGGAAGAAAACCTTTGACAAAAGGATAAGAACGCGATAAACTGGGAGAGTAAAATCTCTCAGTTTTTTTATGCTTGGAAATCTAGAACCGGAAGAGAATGTAATGGAGCAGAATAATGACATTCTCAGCAAACTTTCCAATGTAATTCAAACTCTTGGTTGGGAAGTCGATGATGAAATTTGTGTTGAGGTTGGTGGAGTTGCAGTGACTGGAACTGCTACTAATCCAAATGCAAATCAAAAGTGGGCAAAACCTTTTGGAACAGTTACTTATCAAAAGGATGCATTTATTGTAATTAAAAATCGTTCTCGCAAACCGTTTGAACCATCAATTGCTCCAGAATCTTAAAAATAATACATACTATTAAAAGGATGATTTCTGATATGAAGTTTACAGTTTATTCTAAATCTGGATGCCCTTTTTGTGATAAGATTGAAAGGGTTTTACAAATCACAAAACTTGAACATACCATTTATAAGTTAGGAGAAGACTTTGATAGGGAACAATTTTATTCCAAATTTGGAGATGGTTCTACTTTTCCTCAAGTAATCCTAAATGACCAAAATCATCTTGGTGGTTGCACAGAAACAGTAAATTATTTAAAGGAAAACAAAGTAATTTAATGGAAGCATATCTTATCGAATTCTGTTACGACGTAGAGAAAGCAATTGATTTGGCTTTCCAAGGATCTTTTGTTCTAAAATTTTATGATTATTTAAAGATTAAAGGTGCCAAAAAGAGAGACGTTGATGAATTCATTTCTAGTAGCACTGCAATCTCCATTAAAGATACCGTAAATGAATTGTCGGAATATCTAGAAGGTGGTATGGACAATAACCATAAGCAACTTAGAGAAGCTTATGGTCATATTTCTAAACCTCAAGCAAGAAAAATAAGAAACTATTTGGACTCTATAATGCAAGATGCAAGGAGGTATAGTGATGACAAAAAGCCGGGAAGAAAAAGGAAAACGATTGTCGATAAATAAAGGTGTGGAGCTTATGCTCCGAAAAACCAATAAAAAGAGGGAGGTTCCAAAAGATTATGAGATAAGTTTTGGAAAAATGTTCTCTCTTTTTTCCAGGGAGTTTCATTTTAACTTTAACTTTTATATGAAGAAAAAATAACTTTCTGGGGGGTAATAACAATGGAAACGACGCTTTTAGTAACATCATATGTGCTTGTTACTATTTTGTTTTTTGTTGTTGGGGGAATTGTTGGATGGATAGCAAATAAACACTTTTGGGAAAATAGACCTCTCAATCTTCATCCAGAATTTATAGATGAGCATGGGAACATAATTCCAGATGAAATATTGTCAGTCAGATTTGAAAAAGATTATTTTTCAGATTATGATTCGGAAGAGAACGAAGAAGATATTTAAACAATAATAAATACCAAAATAATACTGAATTGAATCTATTATGACTACAACGAAAGCAAAGACTTCTACAAGAACAAAAAAAGTCACCGCAAAAAAACCAGAACAGAGTGTTGAATTGCAACCAAATGCATTTCAATATGAAATTCTGGAGTTAGTATCGAAGCAAAGGTCCAATGCTAAAAAAATTGAAGTGCTGAAGAAGTACGAGAATCCAGCACTAAAATCAATTTTTATTTGGAACTTTGACGAAAGTGTAAAATCCGCTCTACCCGAAGGTCCTGTTCCATATTCAAATACCAAAGATCAAACTTCTCTTGGTGGAAGTCTTAGTGAAAAGGTAGAGAAAAGAATTGCAGGTTCTCAGGACAAAGTATCTTTCAATGGTCTAGCAGAACGAGCAGATGCTCAACATACTTCTCTAAGAAACGAATACACAAAACTCTACAATTTTGTTAGGGGAGGTAACGATAGTCTAACTTCAATTCGAAGGGAAACTATGTTTATTCAAATTCTAGAAGGTTTGCATCCTCTAGAAGCAGAAATTTTAATCCTAGTAAAAGATAAGAAACTTACGGATAAGTATAAAATTACTCTAGAAATTGTCAAAGAAGCATATCCAGATATAAAGTGGGGAGGACGTTCTTGATAAATTGGGAGTAATTAAATGTTTGATGATTCAAGTTACACTCCATCCAAGTATGGATGTGACATTCTTTTAGAAAAAACAACTATAGAGAGAGCAAAAGATAAATCATTTCCTAATGATGCATATCTGGTTTGGTATGTTGTTGATGGTCAAGAATATATTGATTTGACAAGAGGTTCAAGAGTTCGTATATTTGATCTATATTATGATAGATATGGTCCCAATTCACTTAAGAGAATTGATTTTGGATATGGTAGAACCAATCCAAAACTATGGGGCAATAAAAAATCTTCAGATAAAAACAAGAAAAGAAAATGAACAAAGGTTTTGGTGATAGTAAAAAAACAAAAAAGAAAAATGTAGAAAGTAGTCTTGGAATTACTGTTAATGGTAATGAAGTAGATAAGCTACTAAAAGATTATAAGAGACTTAAAAAGTATATGAATTCTTCAATCTACACATTGAAGGTGATGGATAATTCTGAAACAATTATATCCAATTTAGTTGGAGATGAATAAACTGAGATGGGAAAGCATTATTTGTTAAATCTTTATGGGTGTTCATTTAATCACTTAAATGATGAAAGTTATCTTATTGATTTGTTAGAAAATGCTGCTTTTGTAAGTGGCGCTACTGTCATCCAATCAATATGTAAAAAGTTTAAACCTCAAGGTGTTACTGTACTAACCTTACTTTCAGAAAGTCACATTAGTATTCATACTTGGCCTGAAGATGGTAATGCTGCAGTAGATATATTTACTTGCGGAGATTCAAATCCAAAAATTGGATGTGATATGATTATTCAACAGTTAAATGCTGAAAATCATACATTGAGTTACATAGAAAGGTAATGTGTGTTGACAAATTTTTCTTCATCAACTAGTATTGCTTTATGAACAATGTTAATTATGGCAAGCTATAGACCTTATTCTCCAGAATGGAATCGTAAGAGATACCTTAAAGAGGCTATCGATAAATACTTAGACGATTATATTGACAACAATTTAATCATTGATGACATTCTGGATATTCTTAATGAACGTTCAGAAGCAGCATACAATGAGTTCACAAAAGTGAATGAATTAGAAAACTGGTTAACCAAAGCAAAGGATTGATATGTTATCCACACAATACAGATTACGCTTAGAATCTATTTGCAAGTGTATTGTAAATGGCGAAGATGTAAAACTTGAGGATATGATTTGGGCAGAAAAACTTGCAAAGTCTCATACAACTGCCAGAGATTGGTTGGACAAAGCAAGAAGGAAAGCTGCAAATCCTGATATGCAAGAAGGAGGACTTGATGATTTTATGAATAAGATGGGGTTGGGAGATCCAGATCCATCAAATCATAGAACTGGATTCAGCAGTGCTGATGAAATTGTTGATTGGTTCAAGCAAGATAAACCTGATGATTGGAGGCAACGTGACTAAAGCAGCAGTAATTTATAGTAATGGAAGTCAAGAATGTGAGCGCATGGCAATGTTGCTAAAATCTCTTGGCGGAGAATATCATGAATATATTTTAGACAGAGACTTCACTCTTAGGCAATTTGTTTCTGAGTTTGGTTCGGAAGCAGAATTTCCTCAAGTTGCATATGGTAGTGAACATGTTGGTAACATGAAAGAGTCTCTACAATATTTCAGTAAAAAAGGATTGTTCTAATGTCCGAAGAAGAAAAATGGAATCGCGGTCTAGATTTGTTTATTGAAAGTGTATACAAACCAGATCAAGAACTTAGACAATGTGCTCATGAACAGCAGTGTTACCATGAGTTAATGTGGATTAGAGAAAATATTCTTGAGCATCTAAAAACATTAAGAAAATAAAAAAAATTGTATCGTATTTTACAGAACCAATTGACTATATAGATTATACGGTCTATAATGACCATACGTTCATTCGCTATTTCCGAATAGCGAACGCAAGTAAGCCGACTCGGAACGGATCGTTCATCTTATGTTTCTACTTTCATTGATACTAGCAACGTCTCAACCAGACTCTAAAATTCTCATGAAGTGTGAGGATTTTGATTGGTTAACTAATGGTGTATTTGAATCTGAACTTTTAACTAGAGATGAGAAATTAACTTTTCTTTCTGTCTTTATTAGAGGAACAGATCCTGCGTGCTTTAAAGTAGGAGAATAAGACGCAAAAGCCGACTGAAGGAACGGGACTAATCATCTCATTTCTTTAGGAGTATTCAAATGGCAAAAGTTACTTATCGCGGTATTAAGTACGATACTGACAATCGACCAAATCAACAAAAGCATGAAGTTAAGACCCTACCACATCAATGGCGTGGAATTAACTACAACAAAAACGTTGAGGTGGTATCATGAAAAAATCTCCAGTTAATTGGCTTTCTATAATTAAAGAAAAGCAAATTAAAGAGAAAAAATTGTATAATGCTCAGCTTTGTATGGCAGGAAATTGCAAAACAAAACTATGATGGTTGTAGCAGAAATTACAATTGCAAGTGCTATTTTCATCTTGTTAATTGTACTTGAGGTTCGATTGTTGAATAAGTAAAAATTCTGATGAGGGGATTGACATCCCCTCTTTTTTTGTCTATAATTTCTATTGTTTCCACTAATAATGAATCCAGAAAAGATTAAAGCGATTATAGACAATTTAAAATTTGTGATAAATGTTTTGGAGGAAGAATTGGAAACAACCCCAGGTTCTAACAGAAATATTGATGAAGACCAGGGTATTGATTTTTTACCCATAGACGATTATGATGAAATCTTTGAAGATAGTACTTACTGAGGAAATTAATGAAACCAATTAAAGCAAAAGACCTTCTTACTCTGGATAAAAATCTAAGCGTTGTAAAACTAAATGCCTATGAAAATCCAGAACAAATTATTTGGCAGGCTGGAAAATGTGATTACTCAGAAGTTCCTATTCATACAGTAGAACCACCAAGTCCAGAAAAGTGTGGTCAATGGATTGTTGACCAACTATTGGGAAATGAGCGAGGTCATTGGGGTCCAATCGAACATCCTTCAATTACATTCTCCGTTTCCGGATACGTTCATAATGTAATTGTTCAGGCAAGAACTCATCGCGTAGGAGTTACCTTTGATGTACAATCTCAAAGGTATACTGGAAAACGAGTTCGTCAGGTTGCAAAACAAGAACTTGACATTGAAGAAGTTTTTTATGTTCGTCCAGCTGGATTTTATACCAATCGAAAGGGTAAAAAATATGAGTGGACAGAAGAGCATCGTCAAAGAAAACTCGCTAGGATTCTTCTAGAGTGTCAAGAATATGCAGAATACTATTCTGAAGGTATGTGTGAGGAACATCTGAGGGATTATCTTCCTCAAGCAATTCGACAAAACTTTGTAGTTTCTTTTAATCTTCGTTCTGTTCTTCACCTTCTAGACCTTCGGTCAAAACTAGATGCTCAACTAGAAATTCAATGTTTGTGCGAACAAATTTCCGAGCATATTAAAGAATGGTCGCCAAATGTTTGGGCATATTATGAGCAGAAACGTCTTCATAAAGCAAGACTTTCTCCCTAAGAATAAATATTAAAAACTCATAATAGGAGATTTGATGGCAATTTATCCAATTATTAATAAAGAAACTGGAGAACAAAAAGTTATTGAAATGAGTGTTCATGATATAACTCAATGGTATAACGACAATCCAGAATGGCAAAGAGATTGGTCTCAAGGGTGTGCTACACCAGGAGAAGTTGGAGAATGGAAAGACAAACTCATTCAAAAAAACCCTGGGTGGAATGATGTTTTGCGAAAAGCATCTCAAGCACCAGGATCCAGAGTAAAACCAATCTGATTTTTAAAATGTCAAGAAAGAAAAAAGATTTAGTTCCAGTAGTACCGTTTGGGATGAGCAATAGACAAATGAAACGTAAGAAGCCAATTAATGTCTCTTTGATGAAAGAGATTGAACCGTTAACCGAAAACCAAGAAAAACTTTTCGATAGATATCGTTTAGACCAAAATCTTGTAGCATACGGATGTGCAGGTACGGGAAAAACATTTATTACTCTTTATAATGCACTAAAAGATGTTCTAAATGAGAAAACTCCATACGAAAAAATTTATATTGTTAGGTCTCTAGTTGCTACCAGAGAAATTGGTTTTCTTCCTGGAGACCATGAAGATAAATCATCTCTTTATCAGATTCCATACAAGAACATGGTCAAGTACATGTTCGAGATGCCATCAGATTCCGACTTTGATATGCTTTATGGAAATCTAAAATCTCAAGGAACGATTAGTTTTTGGAGCACTTCTTTTATTCGTGGTACAACACTTGATAATGCTATTATTATCGTTGATGAATTTCAAAATCTAAATGGGCACGAACTAGATTCAATCATTACTCGTGTTGGTGAAAAATCTAAAATTATGTTCTGCGGTGATGCAACCCAATCAGATTTGGTTAAGACCAATGAAAAGAATGGTATTGTAGATTTCATGAAGATTCTGCGTATCATGCCATCATTCGATACTATTGAATTTGGTGTTGAAGATGTATGTAGAAGTGGTCTTGTTAAAGAATATCTAATTGCAAAAAATGAACTAGGAATGTGATAGATTTATGAGTTTTCAACATGTAGAAATTGATTTACCTAAACTACAAAGGGAAGTAATCGATGGTGTAAGATATTACAAAATCAAAGATTCTGATGATAATTTTCGAGCAGTATCGATTACTTCTGTTATTAGTCATTACAATAAAGAGTTCTTTCAGAAATGGCGTAACCGTGTAGGTGAAGAAGAAGCAAATAAAATTACTAGGCAGGCTACAAGTCAAGGAACTGATGCTCACACATTGATTGAGCATCACCTTTTAAATAAAGAACTTCCAAAAGTTCAACCAATATCGGAGTATTTGTTTAAGATTGCTAAACCAGAATTAAGTCGTATAAATAACATTTATGCTCTAGAAGGTTCTCTCTATAGTCAATTTTTTGGAATCGCCGGAACAGTTGATTGTATTGCTGAGTTTGATGGGGAATTAGCAATCGTAGACTTTAAGACTTCAAAAAAACCAAAGCCTAGAGAATGGATTGATGGTTACTTTGTACAGTGTTGTGCGTATGCATGTATGCTTCACGAATTGACTGGAATATCAGTCAAGAAATTTGTCATTATTATGACATGTGTAAATGGTGAAGTTGTAGTCTACGAAGAAAGGGACAAAGAAAAGTATATTCGTCTCTTAACAAAATACATTAAAAAGTTCGTAGAAGACAAAGTAAACTCCTATGCCGAATAAAATAAAAAACGAATTAACTAGTGAGTTTGATAAAAAATTTATGTGTTCTGAAAGATTCGCAAAAGAAATTGAAAATCTAGTCCAAACATCAGATGATTTGGACTATATTAGTGCCATCGTATATTATTGTGAAAAAAATAGTATAGATGTAGAATCAGTATCTAAACTGATTACAAAACCACTTAAGGAAAAAGTAAAGTGGAATGCCATGGAATTAAATTTTCTCAAGAAAACATCTAAAGCAAGACTACCTATCTGATAATGAAAGTGACTCCCATTGATGCTTACAAAACTTACATTTCATTAAAGAATCATTTTACACAAACTAACTATGATTTTTTGAAATATAATGGAAAAGTAAAAGCAAGTGAAAAATCTTTTTATAAAAGGAAAGATAGATTTTGGTTTGAAAAACTGAGTAGGCAAAAAGATGATGATGAAATAATTAGTTTTTTTGTCGCAAACTTTTCACTTTCAGACAATCCAGATAAACTATGGATTGGAGAATTGATTAAATCTGGTAATGATAATTTTCTAAAATGGCAAAAAAAGATTCAATCTCTATCTTATAATTTTAAAGAGGAGATTGAATCTATTTTTTTGGATAAAGAATTTGATTCATTTTTTGCACTCAAAAACAGGAGTCATCCAAAGATTCTAAAACTTTATTTGTCAAAAGAAATTAGTTTAGAAACTTTAATTATTTTAGATTCAATTCTTGGATATAAAAAAAGTTTTGATAGAAATATTGATGACCCAATTTGGAATTCTGTATCCATGAAAATGGAAAAGTATTCTCCATTTTTAAATATTGATATTGTTAAATATAAGAATATGTTAAAAAAAGTTGTGCTAAACAAATGAATTTTTTCGATTCCGAAATTGTAAGAGAAGAAATCAAAGAAATAAATCGATTACAGGATATAATTTATAAAAATGTTTATAAATTTCCCACAATGGGAACAGATGAGCAGCTTGAACATATCAATATTCTTGAAGACCTTCTGGAGCGACAGAGAATTTTATATACTAGAATGAAACTTTCTGATGACCCAGAAGCAATTGATATGAAAAATATGATTGAAGAATCTGCAGTCCTGATGGGTATGCAGAAAGGTGTTGATATGAATGTTATTTTTAATAATATGTCATCAGTCATCAAAAAGATGAAAGATGAATTGGAATAGGGCTTGACATCCCTTCCTACTACCTGTAAGATAAAGAGGTCTGAAACAAAGGCGGGCTTGACATCCCTTCCTACTATCAGTAAGATAAAGAAGTCCCAAAAGCCAAATCCAAAACAATCAGAGGTAATTTAATGTCTTTTGAAAATCTTAAAAAGCAATCACGTCTCGGTTCTCTTACCAGCAAGTTGGTAAAAGAAGTTGAGAAGATGAGTAATACCAACTCTTCAGTAGATGACCGTTTCTGGAAACCTGAAATGGACAAGACTGGAAATGGTTTTGCAATCATTCGTTTCCTACCAGCTCCTGAAAGTGAAGAACTTCCTTGGGCAAAAATGTATTCCCATGCTTTCCAAGGTCCTGGTGGTTGGTACATTGAAAACTCTCTGACAACGATTGGTCAGAAGGATCCAATTTCCGAATATAACCGTGAACTTTGGAATAGTGGTAACGAAAAAGATAAAGAAACTGTCCGTAAGCAAAAGCGCAAACTATCTTATTACTCCAATATTTACGTTGTAAAGGATCCTGCAAATCCTCAAAATGAGGGTCGCGTTTTTCTCTTTAAGTATGGTAAGAAAATCTTTGACAAAATCATGGAGTCAATGCAACCAGAATTTGAAGATGAAACTCCTATCAATCCTTTCGATTTCTGGCAGGGTGCAAACTTCAAAATCAAAATCGTCAAGAAAGATGGTTATTGGAACTATGACAAATCAGAGTTCGACCGAGTTGCACCACTCCTGGATGATGACGATGCTCTTGAAACCATCTGGAAGAAAGAGTATTCTCTAACTGCTTTAACTGCACCCGATCAGTTCAAATCTTATGAGGACCTTGAGCGTCGGATGAATGCAGTATTTGGAAAGAAAGCAGAATCTCGTCCTCGTTTTGATGAAGAAGTTGAGAATGAAGACGATGACCGTGGTTCTTATTCACCAAACTTTGAATCTCGTCGTCAAGAAAGTGAACTTCCACAAGAACTCAGTAATCAACTGAACAACATTTCTTCTAGTTCTAGTTCAGCATCAAGTTCAAATGAAGATGAAGATGATGCTCTATCCTACTTCTCTAAACTAGTTGATATGGATTAATCGTATAGTCTAATATTATCAGCTCTCTTAAGGGTTCTGGACACATATTGTTCAGAACCTTTTTTGTATTCCATGATGTTATCTAAGTCATTAAAGACAACATTCAAGTAATTTGGTTTAAGTACAAATATATTCCTTTTTTGGTTTTCTATGAATGATTCGTGTTCAAAATTTAAAACTGGTCTTAACATACTTTCTGCAGGAATCCTTACAGTTGAACTCAAATAGTTGTCATAAAATTCATAATAAAATTTATTACTGAATAATTCTTCTGGAGGAGTGTATTCAAAAGATTCACCTCCATTCAATACAGCTTCTGTAATTAGAGAACCAGATTCTACAGTATAACTAAAAGATTGAACAAATCCAAAACTTGTTTTTGTAGTGCTTGAAATAATATGATTTCCATTAAAAATGTCATCAGAAAATCCAAATGCACTTATAGAATCTCCAATTTTAAGTCCCTCTATAGGAATTCTTAAAGTTACTTCAACAATATCATTTAAATTGTCTAGAGTTACTGTTTCAATAAAATCATATCCAAAGTTATATGCTGAAACAAAATTTCCATCAGTTTTCCACGATGGTTTAATATTCCTACCAGAATTTAAAATTATCTCTCCCCTACTATTTTTAACTTCTAGTGTTTCATAATGATGTATTCCTGAGTAAAGATTTTCATAGGTGCCATATTTTTCAATTAACAAAGAATCCAAAATTGTTTGAGGTATTGGCCATTGAGTTTGGACGTTTGTTATATTATTTGATAAAAGAATTACCCAATCTAAAGTAGAATCGTTGTAAAATTTATATGCAACATTATCTGGCCTTTCATCACCAATAATCTGATATTTTTCAAAGTATTTCAAATTTTGAAAAATATCATCACGTATTTTTGCTCTTTTGAATAAATTCTTTACAGTAGAATAATCCGATATACTTTTTTGATCTACTTCTCTACTTACATATTCAAAGTTTGGAACATTTCTGAAATACGGATTTGCCATTTTTTAGTATCCCATTGTTGAGTAATCGTTATCTTGATAATCTGTGTCATAGATTGGTTCAAGTTCGCTAAATCCCAAACTTAAATTATAAGAAACCATGGAACCATCTTGATATGTCATATAGTTTCCTGTCGGAGTATAATCAACATTCAATGTTGTTAGTGCGCAGGTTTTTATTTTATTTAAGAATGGATGATCTTTATTTGTTTTTCCAAAAATATATCTTAATTTAAAAACGTATGGAGTTTTTAGGAATAAGTTTTGATTCTTTTTTGGAGCCATTGCTTTTTTTAAGAACACTATCATTTGTTTTATTTCTCTGGATTCATCATCATCCCTAGGAATTAATTTGTATTGATATCCAAATGAACGCAAGTTGGGACCTTGGAATAATAATTCCAAGTTCGGATTAATAACCAATCCACTTGAACGTGTTACTATATTTGCTCCAACCGATTGACCAGCAAAATAATTTACAAGATATTCTTTTAGATTTGGATTAGCAAGTGCTTCTTGACTTCCGCCAATCAGATTATCAACAAAGTTTTGTATCCCTCCATTAAAATTTCCAGAGCTGACATCATCTATCGCATCTCTAGCAACTCCAGCAAAATATTGTTGTATAGGACTCAAACTATCCGGACCCCATCTGACAGTATTTCCTTCAGATATGCCAGGAATCATAGGAAGAATAATACTTCCCTTTTTATTTGTTATTCTACTTTCTGTAGAATTTGGGGAAAAGAAACTTAATTTTTGTTCAAACTCACCTACACCTGGAGGTTCATATTCATATGCAGTAATTTGCAAATAATCATATTCTCTAGTCCTATACTTCGGATACATAAAATCAATTTTATCCGTAGAAGAACCAGATGTAGATTCTGGAACTAATCCGCCATTTAATGGTGATGGTTCTGTGTCAACATCATTCGACCCAGAAATTCTATAATTAAATAAATTATTATTTAAAATATCATTCCTTCCAAATATATCAAATTCAGTATTAATTATATTTGAAACATTTTCTTTTAATGTTGTATTGTAGGTGTTTATCCAAGAATCTGCCGCTTCATTATCAGAAAATGTTGCATTAGCATCAACAATATTCCAATAGTTTGCACCATTCCATTCGGCGAAATTGGTATTACTACCTCTTTGGAATACTTTGGGATAATCAATTGTAGTTACTTCTATATCAATAAAATCATTCCCAACTTTAGCCGATTTTTTTGCCATTAAACTTTCTTCCCTTATTCTGGGATTGGTAGATATACCTTGGTACTGTTATTTATCTATTTAATTCCAAGTTCGTCTTCGGTAATAATTTTAAATTCAATTAATCTATCATCACACCATTCTTTTGCAGCTTTCCATTTTGCCTGATTTACTGCATACGTTTTTGTTTCGTAGATATAACTTTTTGTCACTCTAGATTTTTTTACCGGAGGTGCAGTTTGTTTTTTGGGCTTCACCTCAATAACATAAGTTTTTATTTTGCCATCAGTTTCCTTTACCTTTATAATAAAGTCTGGAAAGTATCTATGAACTCTATTATCAAGAGGAGAGACATAAGGAATAAAAAATTCTTCCGAACCCCAAGATATTATATTTTCATTTAAATCACACCAACGACAAAATTTTCTTTCCCAACTGCTTCTGCAAATTATATTGTTTGGGTCTCCTTTATATTTTTTTGGATATGAAGGTTTGTATTTTGATTTTAATGATTCGGCCATTGGCTACATAATATATAAAGGTAACTGTATTTATAAATGGCTGGTTCAGCAGGCAATCCAAAGTATTATAATGTAAGTGAAATAAAAAGTAGAGTATTAAATATTGCTCAAACTTCTGTATATCATGTAAAGTTTGCAATCCCGAATCCGGTTAGAGCATTTTTAAGTTCAAAATCTATAGATTATAATCAAATTTCTGATATAGAATTATTGTGTTCGGAAACTTCTCTTCCAGGAACTTCTTTGGCAACTCAAGAATCACAAAATGATTTTCATGGAGTAACTGAGCAGATGGTTCATCGTAGAATTTATGATGATACTTTAAATCTAACTTTTTATGTTGATAGAGATTATCGAGTGATTGAATTTTTTGATTCTTGGATTGATTTTATTGTTGGTCAAGGAACATCAAATAATACTTTTGATGTCAATGAATATTCTGGAAATTATGTTCATTATAGAATGAGTTATCCTTCAACATATAAAGAAAATATTCACATCGTAAAATTTGAAAAAGAATTTGGAACGAGCATGAAATATAGTTTCATAAATGCATTTCCAAAATCAATAACATCTATGCCAGTTTCTTACGAGCAAAGTCAACTACTTAAATGTAATGTGTCATTCTCTTATATTAGATACGTAAGAGAACGTTATGGTGATGGAAAGATTGGTACTATTCCAGATCCAAGATCTCCCGCAATTGCCGAACAAAATTCTTTAAACTTTGATGGTAATGCCGGAACTACCAATATCTTAGGCAATAACTCAACGGATTTGGAAAGATTAAGAGCTGCTTCTGCTGCTGCAACTTTACTTAGATCTAAAAATGGTCTTGGAGAAAGAGTGTTGGAAGGTAGAGGTAGATCTCAAGATGGTCAAAGAGTTGGTGATTTTATTAATAATGCATTTTAGTTTGGTGTACTAAATATCAATATCTGAAATCATTATAGGACATTATGCCTTTACCAACAATTGCGACTCCTTCATACGAGCTTGAGTTGCCATCTACTAGAAAAACAATTAAGTATAGACCATTTTTAGTTAAAGAAGAAAAACTTTTAGTTCTTGCATTAGAATCAGAAAGCAATAAAGAAATTTCTAATGCGATTAAAGCAGTTCTTAAAAATTGTATTCAAACAAAAGGTATCAAAGTAGAACATTTACCAACTTTTGATATTGAATATTTGTTTTTGAATATCCGAGGAAAATCAATCGGAGAAGAAATTGAAGTTAATATTACAGCTCCTGATGATGGGATAACTCAAATCTCAGTAAAGATTGCTATCGAAGATATAAAAGTAAAACGAAATAGTGAGCACACAAATAAAATCAAATTAGATGATACTCTAGTGATGGAAATGAAATATCCATCTTTAGATGAATTTGTGAAAAATAACTTTGATATTGATGATGATAAGAACATCGATCAATCTTTTGATTTAATTGCATCTTGTGTAGATAAAATTTATAATGAAGAAGAAGTTTGGTCATCTTCTGATGTCACTAAAAATGAAATTGTAGATTTTCTGGGGCAAATGAATAGCATTCAATTTAAAGATGTAGAGAAGTTTTTCTCGACAATGCCAAAACTATCTCATGAGATTAAAGTGAAAAATCCAAAAACAAATGTAGAAAGTACTGTAGTATTGGAGGGATTGACAAGTTTTTTCGCCTAGGAATGATACATATGGATCTTGAAAATTATTATAAACTTAACTTTGCTCTACTTCAGTATCATAAATATTCATTATGGGAAGTAGAAAATTTGATTCCTTGGGAAAGAGACATTTATGTTGCTTTACTTCAAAATCACCTTGAAGAAGAAAAATTAAGACAACAACAGAACGGCGGATAAAACTTCCATGATAACTGATCTTCCAAATAATCTATCCATTAATAGTTTTGGAATAAATCCTTCGTACATGAAAGGGGGTGAAAGGTGGGAGCCAGAGTTTCAATCTGATTTTGACCTAGCAGTTTATTACGCCGGAAAAAATGTAAAACCAAGAGGAAAAAATCAAATTGCCATCAGAAATTGGATGGCAAGTCTTGGTTTATCTTTTGATGATATAAAGAATCATAGACAGAAAATAAGAGATAAATTAAAAAAACTTACTGATGAAGATAATGCTTGGGAATTATTTCCATATGTGGGAGTTCCCGCAATTCCTCAGAGTTTTAGTGTAAATCCGCAAAATGATGTTGATGATGAGGAAGATGATGATGAAATCCCTGAAGGATTGGATGAACTTTTAGGTAGTATTGAAGACCAAGAAGAAAAAATTCCTAAGGGATTAGATGACCTTTTAAAGGAAACTGTTGGAGAAGTAAAAAAGAAAGATACTCCAGGTGGTTTTGCAACACTTGCAACCATACCAAAAAAATATGACGATCTAGTTGACGAAGAAATAGATTCTCAAATTCTTTCTATCTTAGGATTGGAAGATGTATTTGATTTAACTTATGAGGAGTATGCTTCACTCTTAAAAGAAGCATCAATTAAAGGTAGAATGCCAAACTCTCAGATGACTACTGAGAGCATTGAACTCGTTACCAATGAACTTAAGCGAGTCAAAGGAAAGACTGGTAGGTTTAAAGTAAAAGAAAAGAAAGTTAATATAGATAAAGTTTTTAATCGTAAACCTGGTGCGATTAAAAAGGTAGATAGTCTTAAACCGGAAGATAAGGAATCTGAGAAAAGTGAATCAATAGAAAATGAACTTACTAATGGTATTGGAAATATTTTAGAATCTTTAATTACCATTAGAAATGTATTAGAAAAACAATCTGATATTGAAAAGAAAGATAAAGAAAATCAAAGATTAATCAATGAAGAGGAGAAAAGAAAAGAAAAAGAAAAAAACTTAGAAAGAAAAAAGAAAAGAAGTTTAAAAATTCCGAAGGCAATAGAGTCTCCAGTCACTAATTTTTTTGATGCTATAAAAAAATTCTTTACAAATATACTATTGGGGTCTGCAGTTGTTGGTGCATTAAAGTGGTTACAAAATCCGGAAAATAAACAAAAAGTTGACGACTTTTTCAACTTTATGTCAGAGCATGGACCAACAATTGTTAAGGGTCTTTTAGCATTAGTTGCTCTGAGAATCGGGTGGAAAGTATTTAAATTTGTCAAGATGTTATATGATGCTTTTAAGTGGTTTAGAAATCTTAGAAAACCTCCAAACCCACCTAAACCACCTAAACCACCTAAACCACCAAAGGGAGATAAACCACCAAGAGGAGATAAACCACGAACATCAGGTTCAAGAGGTGGTAGATTTTTTAGAAATTTAAAACCAAGACTTGGTGGTAGAACTGCATATACCTCTCCTATTGGTCCCCAACCACTAGATTCTGGCCCTAAAGGATTAGGTAATTGGGCAAAAGCGGGTGCAGATGAAGTTGGAGATGTTTTTGGAAATGTTCCTAGATTAGAATCCCAAGCAGTAAAACCAGGATTAGTTCAAAGAAGTATGAATTTTCTTGGTAGAACTAAAGACAAAATTTTTGATTTTACTAAATCTGCATGGAATAGTGCTAAGGGAAGTCTTAATTATGTTAAGAAGAAAATGACTCCTCCGGGAATGTCGGAATGGATTAGCAAAAATAAAGCAATTGCATCAGCATTAAAAGGTACTGGTGCTAGAGCTATTAGAGCACTAGGACCAATATTAAGAGTGCTTGGACTATTTTTTCTTTATGAAGAATTAAAGGAGGATTGGGAAAAAGGTGATATGGAAGCTGTTATTATCAAACTTGCAGCATATGGCGCTGGATGGTTGGTAACTGCTCTTGGATTTGCTGCGGGAACAGCACTTACAGGAGTTACAGCTGGTGCTGGAAGTCCTGCCGGAATAGCTATTGCTGTTGGTTCTATGGCAGCGGGTGCCGGAACAGAAGCGGCGATAAAACACTATTTCTTGAAGAGAAAAGAAAGAAGAGAAGCAGAAGAAGCAAAAAAAGCGGAGCAATCTGGATCAGCAGAATCATTAGTTCCTGGCACAGAATCGAAACCAGAACCTAAAGAGCAATCCAAACCAGCAGAATCATTAGTTCCTGGCACAGAACCGAAACCAGCAGAATCATTAGTTCCTGAGGCAAAACCAAACCCAGAAGCATCAACACCAAACCCAGCAGCAAGAAGAAAGAGCAGACAAGAATCCAGAAGAGGTCCAAGAAATACACTTACTCCAGCAGATGAATCTACTCAAGAATCTTTAGAAAAATCTAAAGAAGAAGGAAAGGGTAAAGTAAACAAAGCATTGTTTGGAGAGATAAAAAATATCTATGGTATGTTGGATTTAATCAATAAATCAATAGAGCAACTTTGGGGTGCTATAAGAAATATAAGTTCTGGTGAAAGTCCTTCATATATACCTCCATCTACTTCTACTTCAATGGGAAGTCAGATACAAAGTTATTCTTCCGGAAGTGAAGATTCCGGAACTGAAGATTCTGGAAGAGATGGAAAGTCTGGCTCTGCAAAAGTAGTTCCAGCTTCACACTCAGAAACTGGTTCTGGTTATACTGTTCAAGGTCAGATAGATCAAAATGGAAGACCTGTAGTATTTTCTAGTCCTGCTGCGCAACAATTTGCAAGAGCAGTTGAAGACTCTGGTATGAATCTTGGCGAATATGTTGCAAGTTCTGGTCGCAGTCAACAAAAAAATGATTCTATAGGTGGACATCCAAATTCCCATCATATGTATGGAGAAGCACTTGATATGAATGGTGCTGGATATGAATGGATGAAGAGAAATGGAAGTAAATATGGTTGGAGATATGTCTATAATCATAATTCTCAAAGTGCTCATTTCAAATATGTTGGTCCTGGAGCAGGGTCTACTCCAAAGTTATCATCTCCAGGTTCCAGACCAGCACCAGCACAAATAGTAAGATCCAAACCAAAAGGTCCTTCTATTGGTCCGCCAAGAAGAAGTTCTGGGAATGGAATTGTTACAATGCCTTCACGTATTAGTAGTGGAAATGCAGCAAGTACATCTTCGGGAGGACAATCTCCAGTACCATTCTTCTCATCTGAAGATCCAAATAATATGACAACAATGGTTGTCAAAGGAATCTATAATGTGGTAGGATAAAATGTTACCAGCACTAATAGGAACAGCAGCAAAATTAGCACTGCCAGAAGCAAAAAAGGTTGCAGAATCTAAGGCAAAAAAGGTAGCAGTAGATAAGTTTTTTGGTAATGATGAAGAAAAATCTTATGAATTAAATAGAAATAAAAAATCTTCTTTGATTAAAAGACCAAGTTCAAGTTTAGTACCTACACTATCAAAAGACTTTAAAGATACTGAAAACATCAAAGCGGATAAACCAAAAGATGGTGTAAAAACAATATTTGAAAAAATTGGAAAAACTTTAGGAACCATTGTTAGATTTCTTAAGTATGGCAATCAAACAAAACTAAGAAAAATTCAAGATGATAAAAAACAATATCAAAAATTAAAGAATACTAGAGAAGAAAATAGATTAGAGAAAAAAGAAAAAGAAGGAACAATATCTGGGCAAAAAATACCCGGAGATGAATTTGGGATTGGAAAATTTTTCAAGAACATTATTCTAGGTTCTGTTGTTTTAGCTATAGTAAAAAATATAAAAGAAATAGTAAAATTCTTTAAAGAAATCTATGATAAGATAAAACTATTCATAGAAAAACTTGGAGAATTTATAAAACCTATTTGGGATTTTCTAAAATGGGTTGTAGTTGGAGGAGTAAAATTAACCAATCAGATTAGATCATTCTTAGGTATTGGAAATAGAACTGAGGATGAAGAATATGCTGAGAAGATTGGAAAACTGTTTGATGATACAGAAAGTATTACTAAAGATTTCTTTGGTATTTTTGGAATCGGACCAGAAGCTTTGTCCGAATCTGATAAAGATTTGCCAAAAGGAACTGGAGAAGGTGCAGGAGGAATAGCAGAGGGAAGAGAAAATTTTGTACCACCAAGAGAAATTTACGATTATTTGGTAAGCAAAGGTGTTCCTGACATTCATGCTAAAGGGATGCTAGCAAACATTCAAGCAGAGTCTTCATTTGATTCTGGTGCTATTGGAGATAATGGAACTTCTGGTGGTCTTTTTCAGCATCACAATACTAGATTTAGAGCAATGAAATCAGCTGCTGGTGAAAATTGGCAGGAGAATTGGAAAGGGCAGGTTGATTATGCATTATCTGAAGGAGATACTACGGAGTATCTTTCTACACAATTTTCTAGTGCGGAAGATGCATCTAAATGGTTTACAATGTATTGGGAAAGGCCATCAAATAAAAGACAAAAGGCAATCGCTAGAACTGGAAATTTAAAAAATTTCGAATCTTTTGGTTCTTCAGCGGCACCTTCAGCACCAAAACCAGCAGCATCAACACCAAAACCAGCAGCATCAACATCAACACCAAAACCAGCAGAATCATTAGTTCCTGAAGCAAAACCGAAACCAGCAGCATCAACACCAAATCCAGCAGCATCACAAAGACAAAAAAGACTACAATCCAGAAGAGGTTCAAGACCAGCAGCATCAACTCCAGTAGCATCAACTCCAACAACACAATTAATAAATTCCCCAACAAAACAATCCAAAGAATCTTCCGATTATGATATTATAATTCCACTAGATCATGTTCCACCAAACCTATCTGGAAAATTTCCAGATGATGAAAGTAAGAAATCATTTAATCAATCTAGAGCAACAGGTGCAGATGGTAGAGAGAGGCAATATCAAGACTCTGCCGCAAGAAAATTAAAATCAAAGTTGGAGAAAAAGGGATATAAGGTTGGAATTGTAAAACCAGAAGATTTTTCTTCTTATGAAACCTACGATAATTATATTACGAAACAATCTAAAAAAGATGTTAGAATTGTTCCTTTACATTTTGATGCTTCTCGTAGTGGTGGTGGAACAGGATTTTTAACCAGAACAAGATCTGGAGATGCCGAAGATGCTGCTTTTGCAGTACCAATTCAAGAAGCTTTATTGGAATTCCAGAGAAACAACCAAGACCTTGGAAATATTAGTAGTGATACTCAAAGTAATGCTACTGTAAATAGAGGAGCAGCATCACCAACTGCTCTAGTTGAACTTGGAGTTATGGTAGATTGGGAGAAAAAATATGGAAAAGATTTTACAGATTCTTCAAAATTTGACAAATTAATTCAGGGAGTTGCTGATGGTATTGAAAAGGGAACTCCTTTATCAACAACTCAAAGTTCCGCGAAAGAAAGTTCTTGGCAAGATAGGTTGAGAAATAGAAGATCGCGTTCCACAGCATCTACAGTAGAATCAGAAGCCAAACCTATACAAATACCAAAACCAATTCAAAGTAAATTATCTTCTTCGACTGCAAAAATTTCAGAATCTGCTGAGTATGAAATGGGATTTGATAGTAAAAGTCCTGTAGTTGTAATGCAATCTCAAAAAAGAACTACTCCAAGTTCTGTAAATTCTGGTGGAGGACAAATGATTCCAATTAGTATTTCCAAAAAAGAAACATTAAATAGTTACTATAAATCGCAAATAATAGGATTCTTATATAAACAAGGATAATGGCAAATAATTCTTCAACTAGAAATGGTAGCATTAATCAATTCCAATTATTTCAAGCAAAAGATAATGGGGAATCGGTAGACTTTTCATCTGCTGCACCAGACATAAGATATTATGAAAGTGTTTTATCAAACTCAATATCATTAACATCTACAATTGTAGAGACTGGATTTTCTGATAAGAATTTAAATGGAAAACAACCATCCGGAATTATTGATTCTTTACCAATACGAGGTGGGGAACAATGCTTTATAGAAATTGAAGATAATCAACCACAAAAAAATAAACTAAAATTTAAAAATGATAACTCATTTTATGTGAATAGAGTACGTGATATAGATCCAGGAACACAAAAAGATTTGTATTTTATAGATTTTTGTACGAGAGAATTTATTGCAAATGAGCAATCGAGAGTAGTCTCTAGATATAATGGAAACATATCTGAAAATGTTTCAAAGATTCTTAAAGATAATCTTGGACTTAAAACTCAAAAAGATGTAGATTTTGACGAAACAGCGATTCCATATAATTTTATTGGAAATTATAGGAAGCCATTTTATGTTTGTACATGGTTAGCATCAAAGTCTGTACCTAGTTTAGGTAATTCATCTGGAGGAACTGCTGGATATCTTTTTTATGAAACTTATGACGGATTTAAATTTAAATCCATAGATAAATTATTTGAACAAAATCCTGTTAAAAAATATCTTTACACAAACAGTGCGGATATTTTACCTGGATATGATGATAAGATATTAAATTACACTATAGAAAGAGATATTGACCTTCAACAAAATCTTACTTTAGGAACATATTCTAATAGAAGTATATTTTTTGATTTCTATAATATGAATTATAAAGTAAGAAATTTCAATGTTGATGAAAATCAAAAAGAAAAAATAAAAAATGCTGGCTCGGAAGATATTACTTATGTTGCAGATGAATTTAGAACTCCAATTTCGAGAATGATGAATCACATTTTGGATGTAGGAACTTTACCTAACGGAAAAAATGTTAAGAGTCAACTAAAAGATTGGAAAAATAGACCAGGAGATGCAACATTTGATGCTACAAATACGATGGTTCAATCCATCATGAGATACAATCAAATGTTCACTATTAAAATAAATATTATTATTGCGGGAGATTTTAGTTTAAGAGCGGGAGATCTCATTCATTGCGATTTCCCAGAATTAAGTACAGATATTAATGCTGGAATGAATAAGCAAAGTAGTGGCATATATATGATAGCAAGCTTATGTCATAGAATAACTACATCAGATACTTTTACAAGTCTGACGCTTGTTAGAGATACTTTCGGAAGAAAACCATTTTAATTACTATGAAAGAAAAAACATTACAACAGCATATTGAAGAAGATAAAGAAAGATTATCTGACCCAAACATAAATGCTCAAAGTAGAAGACACTATCAAGAAGAACTGGACCAACTAGAAACATATCAAGAAAGGCATCCAGAAGAAACTAAGGATCCGACATCTTTAGAATTATATTGTGATTCGCATCCAGATGCATCTGAATGTAGAATTTACGAAGACTAATGATAGAACAGGGATTTTTAAAGAAGCATTTTGTTGGTCGAGACGGATTTGTATGGTGGATTGGTCAGATTGTTTCGGAAGATGAATGGGTAATTAATTACTCAGGAGGAAGAACTGAAACTACTTCTGATCATCTTGGATTTGATTGGAGATATAAAGTTCGCATCATGGGATACCATGGCGATGAAATCACAGACCCAGAGCTTCCTTGGGCATCATTGATGTTTCCAGTAACTGCAGGTTCTGGTTCAAGAGGTTGTTCTCAAACACCAAATCTAAGTCAAGGTGATTTTGTTTACGGATTTTTTCTCGATGGAGATGACGCTCAGACTCCTGTAATTATGGGAGTAATTGGTAATAACCAATATGTTTCTATTCTAAAATCCCCACCGCAATCACCATTTATACCCTTTAGTGGATTTACAAATAGGGATTCTGTTCCCAGATATTCTTTACCAACATCTCAAGAAGATGGTCTCGCTAAACAAACATCAAATCCAGAAGCATCTTCACCATCCTCAAATAGAACTACAGTACAATCTAGTGTAGGACTTCAATCAAGAAAAGATGGCGCTTCTTTAGAAGCATATACGGAGGGAAAACAAAAGATTGATTTGCCCGTACCTTCAAGTTGTGATCCTTCACCAATATCGAAAGTTCCAACTATCATAAAACAATTAATTTCGGGTATTGAAAGAATAAAAGCAACAACTTCTAAATGGAGAGATAAAGTATCAACAAAAATTCAAAATGTTGAGAACAAAATAAATAAACTGATTGATAAAGCAACAAAATTTATATCTGGAGCTGTTAAAACTCTTGTTACGAATATTCAAGGTTATATCATAGACAAAATTAACAATGGTTTAAAAGACTTATACTATATTGCATTTCCAAATCAAAGACCAGCAATTAAAGCAGCAACAGAAAAGGCCAACGATTTAATCGCATGTCTTTTTAGAAAGATAATTAGCAATCTTTTGAAGATGGTTGGCAAGTTCTTAAAGGGTGCTGTTGATAAACTCTTAACTGCTCCAATATGCGCGGTTGAAAACTTTGTCGGAGGACTGCTTGGAAAATTAACTGGATTTATTACATCTAGTGTAGATTCTATACTTGGACCAATAAAAGCTCTTACTGGTGCAGCTTTCGATTTAGCAGATGGTGTTATTGGTTTTGTTACTGGATTGCTTAATTTATTATCTTGTGACGAAACTCCAAAATGTGCAGAGTTAAAGGAATGGAGTGCTTGGGATGGTCCATCTAATGTTCCCAGCATAGATATAAATTCTTTAGTAAATAAAGCAAAATCTTTCGCATCTACTGCTAAAAATGCTGCTAGTGCTATAGATCCAGACAACTTCAATTTTGATTTAGATTTCAGTGATGTGTTTCAAGATACCTGTAATGTTGGAGCTCTGTTCTGTGGACCACCAACAGTAGAATTTTTTGGTGGTGGTGGAAATGGAACAACCGGAAATGCCATTATAAGTGCTACTGGTAGCATTCTTGGTGTTGATATTATTACTCCAGGTTCTGGATATGGAAGTGCTCCTACTGTAAGATTTGTCGATGCTTGCGGAAAAGGTAGAGGAGCATATGGAAAAACTGTTTTAAATTCTAATGGTGAAGTTGATTATGTAATTATGGAACAATCTGGAACTGGATATTTACCAATTTCAGACGGTAGTAGAGGTGGTGATGGTAGGGTATTTGCAAATCCAGGAGATACTATTGTAAAAAGAGCTGATGGAACATATGATCCAGCATATTCTCCAGGGCAAACTATTCAACTTTCACCTGGAGATGAGGTTCAAATTGGAACAGAACTTCCATACATTTCGCCTGGAGCTCAGACTATAGTTGCACCAACAATAACAAACTTGGGAGGAGATGATGCGGCTGGATTAGGTGCCGGAATAGTGACTGGAGTTGGTGCTGGTGCTGGTGCTGGTGCTGGTGCTGGAGTTGGTGGTATTGGTGCTGGTGGTGCTGGTACTGGCGGTGCTGGTACTGGTGCTGGTACTGGTTTTGGAGCAGTTGCTGGTGGTGGAGATGGAGCTAACACTGGTCTTGCGGAAGTGGCTGCTGCTGGTGGTACTGGTACTGGTACTGGTGCTGGTTTTGGTGCAGGAGGAGCAGCAGGATCTGGTAGTGCTGATGCAGGGACAAATTTAAGTGGTTCTTCTGGAACTGGACTAACTGGTTCTGGACTTAATGTATTTGGTGATGGAAATGTGATTGATGATAACGGAAATATAATATATGGAAACCCAATAAATACTCTGGGCGAATATCCAGTATATCTGGAAATACGTGACGTTTATATTTCAGATCCTGGATTTGATTATCAACCGGGAGATAGTATAAAAATATCTCCTAGTAATGGAGCATTAATTAATCCAAAATTTGATGAATTGGGTTCTATAATTGGAGTAGATATAAAAAATGGTGGACTAGGATTTAAGGATATTCCAGAAATTTTCATAGAATCTCAAACCGGATTTAACGCAAAGCTGATTCCTATATTCCGAGTAAATAGAATTGGACCTCCAACTGCAGAAAATATTGCCAGAAATAATCAAAAGGATGCAGTTGTTTCTGTACTAAATTGCGTGGGAAAATTTAATGTCTAAAACGATTAATTATCATCAATACAGACTTGGAAATGACCATGGTGAAATAAGGTTTGGTCATGTTCATGATGACGAAGTTCTTTGTGGATTTTTAGTTAGAACTGGTGAAGATGGTGGTCGCCACTACATGCAAATGGATAGTAGTGGAAGTGTGGAGAATGGAAGAAAGGGTGGAACAATATTTTCATCCCCAGGTTCTCACCAAATAATATGTGGAAAAGATATTGAGGGAGAAAATCCAGCATTTTTTGTACATGCTGAAAATGGTGATATGATTTTAGCTGCTCCGAACGGGAGAATTAGAATACTTGCCGAAAATATTGATTTAATTTCTACTGGTAGTGATGGAGAGAATGGGACAATAACGATAGATGCTAATGAAAAAGTAATTGTAAATGCCCCAATTATTAATGTCGAGTCAAAAGTATTGACAAAAATATTTTCAGAAAAAACAGTAAATGTAATAGGTAAAGCAATCTTGGATATATATGGTGGTCTAATTGATTGTGCTGATGGTGCAACAAAAATTAATGGATCTAAAGGTGGTCCATATCCAAATGAGAGTCGTTTTAGATAAAGTAAGATGAAAGTACCAGATTTATTTGTAGGAAAAAGATTTTTTTGTGGTCAAGGAAATCCAATAGCTTTAGGAGTTGGTCCTGTAGAAGCACGAGGTTCTGCTTTTATTGAAGGTCCAGTAATCATGGGAAGTGCAAGCGCATTTCCAATTGTAAATGCTACTGTGATGATTGGACCCAATGTTAATTCAGAATCTAGTGTTCCTGTTGTTCTTGGTGGTTTATGTAGACCTTTGAATAATCCATACTCACTTTGTGTGAAGGGTGATGTTGCGATATTTAATAATTTGGATCTTCAAGGAAATGTTGTTGCAGGAAATGACATTGTTGCTCAAGGAGAAGTAATGTCTCGTTGCGGAGTACATATTCTTTCCGCAAAGAAGAACTTTGATATTCCACACCCAACAAAAGAGGGGTGGAGATTGAGACATACTTGCCCCGAAGGTCCATCCAATGATGTTTATGTTAGAGGAAAACTAAAGGGAGAAAATATTATAAATCTGCCAGAGTATTGGAAAAAATTTGTTGATGAAGACTCCATCACAGTTTCAATTACTCCAGTAGGAAGAGTTCAAAATATTGTAGTAGAAAAGATTGAAAATAATAAAGTTTATTTGACATCGGAAGAATCTATAGAATGTCACTATCATATCTTTGCCGAAAGAAGTGATGGTGAAAAATTAATTCCAGAATATGAAGGAGATTCTCCTAGCGATTATCCAGGAAATAATGACGAATATTCAGTCTCTGGATTCCATTATGACACTAAGAGGTAATTAAATGGCAGATGATAAATTTGTAGAACAAAGAATTGGAAAAAAGAAGTGTATAGGTGAATGGGGAGAATTGACTCCAACAACAGATTGGAGATATCCAATGTATCCTTGGACGGGAGATGCTGATTATCCGTCAGATGCATGTCCATTGTATCGGCATGATTATGTTCAATGTACCGATTTAAAAACTACCGCTGTTGGTTCACTCAATACTAAAGCAGCTGTTTGGGATTCAAAAAAATCTTTCGATATTCCACACCCAACTAAAGAAAATTATAGACTTAGATACATTTGTTTAGAAGGACCTTCTGCAGAAGTTTTTTACAGAGGAAAACTTGTAAATGATAGTGTTATTGTTCTCCCGGATTATTGGAGGGGATTAGTTGATCCAGAAACAATTGGAGTAAACTTAACTCCTCTTGGTTCATGGCAAGAACTTTATGTTGAAAAAATTGAGTGGGGTTCTAAAATTATTATTAAAAATAATTCAGGTTCCCAAATAAATTGCAACTATGTAGTCTTTGGAGAAAGAAAAGACACTGCAAGAAATATCCCAGAATATCCAGGCTTGACACCAAACGACTATCCAGGAGATAATAGAGAATATAATATCAATGGTGTTTGATGAACTATAAAATACATGAACTTTTTCCTCTTGTTGTGTATCAAGGTGATGTAAAGTGCCATCAAGAATTTAAAGAAAAAAATTTAGAATCTTTAAAAGAATATTGGTTTAATGGATATATTAATGAGAGTCCAGAATATTCCGGACGAATTTTTGCACATCATAATTTAGAATATAAAGTATTTTTTGAAGAATTAAGAACTCATATTGATAATTATTTTGATACTTTATTAATTGATTATTCGAAATTGGATTATCATGTAATTAAATCTTGGGTTGGATGCCACTTTGATGATGAAACACCATCAGTCAAACCACATACACATAATGAATCCAATTTGAGTTTTGTATATTATACAAATACTGATGAGACTTCTGATAAATTTTGTGTGGCACAACAACAAAATAAAAATGAATCTGTGGGAGATTTATTTCAAACTGCAATTCAAAGAAATTTAATTACAGGATACAACAAATATAATTGTAATGTCTATACCATTACTCCAAAGGAAGGAAGTATGGTAATTTTTCCAAGTAACATTGGACACTTTACTCAAAAATTTACCAAACGAGAGTGTGAAAGAGTAGTGATTGCTGGAGATATTAGAGTAACTTTGAAGAAAGAATATGCAGATTACCATCAGGGTTCCACTCATCCATCGCAATGGTTAGGTCTTTAAAATAAATACATGTAAATTATTAATTTTAGTATGGAAAATACAATTTTTACAAAACAAAGCAATTTATTGTTTGCTCGCGGAAAAGTCTTTGGAAATTCTGTAATAGAGTTACCAGAAGAATGGGAAGACAGAATTAATCCAAAGACAATTACAGTCTTAATCACACCATGTGGTTCCAATCAAAATATTTCAGTAAAAGTTGTTACATCGAAGGAAATTAGACTTCAATCTAATAGTTCTCTTCCTATAGAGTGCTATTATCACGTCTACGCAGAAACTAAATAACTAAAAAGCGTTAAAAATGGCATATCAAGGTATATCAACTGGGTCAGCACCAAATGATGGGACTGGAGATAGTCTTTTAAGTGGTGCTAGGAAAATTAATAGCAATTTTGAAGAAATTTACAGTGCCATTGGTAATGGGACAAATTTAAATTTCTTAAGTCCTCTCCAATCAAATATTCCAAATGCAGTTGTTGCTGGAACTAACATTACCAAAACTTCAGTTGCTGGTGGAGTTCAAATTAATGCTGCTGAGCCATCTTTAAACTCAAGTGCAAATGGCAGTAACGTTAATATAAATCTGTCAGGAACGAGTGCATTAGATACTATAATTGTAACTGCTGGAAATAACATTACTGTCGGATCTATAAGTAGTACTGGATTTACTATAAATTCCGCAGAACCCACATTAACTTCAAGTAGTAATGGTAGTAATGTTGATATAAATTTGGGTGGAATTGACACTCCAAATACATTAACAGTAACTGCAGGCGATTATGTTACTATCGATTCTGTAAGTTCTTCTGGATTTACCATTAATGCTAATGTTGGATTTAGTACGGTAGTTACAATAGTTTCTGGAGAAACTAGAGGATTAAGTTTGTCTGAAGATAATGGTCTGTTTATACTGGAAGGACCATCATCAACAGCATCACTTTCTAATCTTTTTCCTGTAGGAACAAAATTTACAATTATTAGCAAAGACCCAACAAATGTACTTAATAGATCTAACGGAACATTAATAATGGGAATCAATGAAAATATGACTTTGAATTCAAATTATAGTGCAATTGATGTTATCTGGACTGGACCAACTTTTGGTTGGGCAATAAAATAAATAAAAAAAAAGAAAGTAAATTAAAAAAATGAGCTATTTAACTCAATTTTCCGGTGGTGCTATAAAAAGGAGGTTTGGAAATAGTTTAGGGCAGTTCGAAATCAGGTCTACTACACATTTTGATGACCCTCAAGCAGGAACAACAGCATATCGATGGGGAACCACACCAGGAGTCAATACTAGACAATATCAACTCACAAACAACCCCTTATATGACAATTCAGGTTTTGGGGAATGTGATTTAACAAAAACTTTTATGGTTGTAAGATATTGTGTTCCAATGTCAGTTAAAAAGAAAGTTCCAGGTGGAGAGTATTGGGTGGAAAGATATGATGCTCAGTTTAGTCTTTTTAACAGTGGTGGTAATACTATCTTTAGTGTTAGCTCCGACGCTGCTTATGATGGATTCATCAGCACCACTGAATATACATACACTGGAGGAATATCTCCCAGAGGATTAATAGAAATAACCGAGTACTGGTGATTTTTTATTTGTTTTTGTGTTGACACCTCCCACCCACCATGCTATGATAGTCAGGTAATCAACGGACGAGACCGAATGACTGATGAGTACCTGACTCGATGCGTGGCAGATCCACTTTATAAAACGGTTCGCATCTATTCTAGTGAGGGGACAGAAAAAGAAGTGACCTGTGACACTGTAGAAGAATTTCTAAATGTGGTAAAATTTATTCGTGCTACAGTTGATGATGAAATTTTTTCGTATGCTGAGCCAGTCTGACCCAAAATCGACTTTTAATTCCATTTTTGGGCGGAAAAAAATCCCGGTAAATTTTTGGTCTGTAGGGTTTTCATGAATTTAATCAAAATTGACTATCAGTCTCTAATAGAACAGAGAGTGAAGACAACACCAGAAAATGTCAAAGAAGCAAACGAAGCACTATTTCGTGCTAAGATGACCGTACCCGCAGCAGCAAAGCACTGTGGTATGACTCAGAAGGAAA
>Ga0255768_10000836_pt1 | contig 32206 bp, 50 predicted proteins | sample 071ome_33_FD_179983 | JGI IMG/M metagenome (GOLD analysis project Ga0255768, IMG submission 179983) | Coastal salt marsh microbial communities from the Groves Creek Marsh, Skidaway Island, Georgia - 071412AT metaG (version 2) | ecosystem: Environmental > Aquatic > Marine > Intertidal zone >...
TTTCCTTTCTTTGTATCTGCTCTTTTCTTTTTAGTTGTAGCAGCATACTCTTTTGAACTTAAAGCTTTAATAGCTTTTTCTGGTAAATAACGTTCTCCGGTTTTAGCCGAAGGCTTACCAGACTTAGTTCGCCATTTTTGTTTGGTCCACTTATCTAGACTTTTTTGTGACTTTGCTTTTGGCATTTCTTTTCCTAGATTTTCTTTTTGGCTTTGAATCGTTTCGCAACCATTCTTTCATAAACCTAAAGGCTTCTTCTACTCCGTATAACATTACTTCTTGTAACCTCCGCCTTTAGCTTTGTATTCTTTTGCTAACAGCTGGGCTTTCCGAGCAGACCATTGACCGGGTTTACCACCACGAGAACCGGCTTTGATACTCTCGAAAAGCCTCTTACGCAGACTCGGCTTGGTATAATTCCCCGCCTCGTTGACACGTGATTTAGGCTTACTTTTCTTTTTTGTTGTGCTTTTTCTTGGCATTACCAAATATCCTATCAAAGTTATCTCTGTATTCTTGTGTATAAACACCGGGACGGGCTTTAGAACCCTTCCCAGCAATAGTGCCTGACTTAAATGTTACCGGTTTGTCCGGACTGCCAATTTGAGCCATTACTTCTTTTTAATCCATTTTTTGATTGGTGCAAACCATTCTGGCTTAACTGTTTCAACAGCAACCACAAGAACGGCAATACCAAACATAATTACTAATAAATATTCCATTTTACATCCTTTTTAATAGCAAGAATAATCTATATTCTTTTTCTCTTTTTTTCAAGAGCTTTTGTTGTAAAACTTTTTGCAAAGTCAATTGTGTTGTAATAGACATAACGCACCTCCATTTAGATTGTGCGTTCCTTCAACTACAACAAAGTCTACTTCCGAGCCGTTAGGCTTGAACGTTTACCATTTTACTTTGTCAGCCCAATAAGCCGCTGACATCTTACCTTTTTTAATATTCTTACGATGACGAGCTTTAAAAGAAGCTCTTTTCTTTTTCATCTTTTCAGATTCACCTGCTTTGGGTTTACCTGCAGTCTTAGCTCCTTGTTCACCAAAACGAATCGTTTTAATCTTATCGCCTTCTTTGGCGACTACGATGTGCGATTTTTTGGGATGCTTAGGAGTTCGCTTAGGTTTATTGTAACCTGAAACTCCAGCTCTTTCTAGTCGTGAATCTTTTTTAGTCTTTCTAGGCATTAATGTAACGTCCTTACTGGTTCTTCTTCATCCACAATAAGTTTATGAAGTTCGCCAACTACTTGTAACTCATACTCATAAGCAATCTTCTCAGCTTCTTCTAAAGTGTCAGCCTCTATATAAGGACCAACAAACTTTTTGTTTTGTGTTTCGTCATCAATCTCAGTCAGAAATATCTTCATATTTACCAGCCTCTATAACAATTTCTTTTTTATCGGGCATGATAAAGATACCATTACTTGCCTGATGATTAACATTGAGGGTATCGGTTTTAGCAATACCTACTCTATCCAACAAAGTTTGAGCCGCCTGTAATTTATTATTAGCTTGAGCTACGGGTTTATCAGAGTCCATAATTTCTACCAGCTTAAAAGCAGCACGAGGAGCATGTTGAACTAACACATCCTCAGCTATCGCTAACACTTCGTCCTTCAAAGCTTTTAAAACTTGATGATAGTTACCAGAGTAACCAGCAAGTTCAGCTGCTCGTTTAGGATTACCTCCTGTTTCAACCAAAGAATCTAAAAACTTCTGTTGTTTCTCAGTAAGTTCCTTGTTGCGTTTCTCGGCTGGAAGAATACTCATGTTTCTTATTATAGGGGTGTATTTTAAAATTGTCAAGCAAAGCCCTTGACAAAATGCGTTTTGAACTGTATAATGAGAGTTAACGGTACGCCCCGGTAAAGATATACCATACTAACACCTCCAACTAAGCCCACATTCATCACGGGCTTAATACATAACCATAACTTTTACTATCTTTATAGTCTTTAAAGACCTCCCAAACCCCTTCAAAATACTATAGTTTTTTTAGTTAAATAAATACCCCTTTTTAATATTTAAAAGTACTTTATAACCCGCACTGGTTTACATGGACTTTGGGTATTTTAGTGTGAGCATTAGTATATATATATAGAGGGGTGGGGAGGTCACCTGCATCCCCCTGAGACTTTGGCATCCTTTAGAGTCTAATAGTTGAATAAAAGGCTAACCACCAGTCTTTAAAAACATCATAGCCTTTTATAGCCTGTTGCTTTCTCTTCAAAAAGCTTTCAAATCTAGATATTTTACAGGTCTTCAAGGAAGGAAATCTGTAAAGTTCTCCAATAATTTCTCCCGATAAAAAACCAATATAATACATGAAGATAGGTTACGCTGACTTTTTAGCCTATCAAGATAGTACGAAGTCTCCAACTTGACAGGCTCGGACAAGTCCTTAAAAAGTCAGCATCATTTCTTAGACTTATTTGGTTTATCTAGTTGACATGGAGTCTATAAAGTTATAAAGTAATATACATGTATTATATTAATTTTTTAAGGAGAAATTATGAGTTTAAATAATACTTTACAGATTGACTTCCACTGTGAAGACAATTCCTGTGTATCACTATTCTCTTATGAAAGTGCTTTAGCTTTCATGAAAGAGTCTTACTACATGATTAGGTCTATTTGGTCTAATTCATCTAATGTCGAAGAAAAGCTTTTTGAAGCTTATTTCGAAATTCAAGATAACTATTTAATTGAGGAGGAATTATACAATGAGTAAATTTAGTTATGAAAACCTAACCAGAAAGCAACAACTGGCTCCAGCAAGTTTCAATACCTGCAAACATGTTTCGTTGCACTTTGCGGGAGGTGTTGGATATCAACAACGAACACCGCAACAATGGAATCTTTATAGAAACTTGCGTTCAACTTTGTATAATTTGACAAAGTCGAAGAAAAAGTCCGAAGTATTTACAATGGAAAAAGCAAACGCTTTGCTCCAAGTAAACAAGCTTCCAAGCATTTACAAAAAAGCAATGGAGGACTTTTTGGAAGGTAAATAATTCCCGACCTTCCCAGCCCTTGGAGAAATCCGAGGGCTTTTTTATGCCCTTAAAAAATTTCGCCTCGCCTCTTCGAGGCTCGGTCTTAAAAGGTCTTTTGTTTCACAAAAGGCTCCTATCTTATGAACCGAAGAGGTGAGAGCTAACCAACACAAACCATAAAAAATACTGCGAGGATTTCTCCTATACAGTATATTTATATAAAGACTATAAAACTGTATAGTATTCTAAAGGCAGGAAAATTCTTTGGCGAAGTGTTGATTGCGACTATAAGAATTTTTATATTATTCTTTTAAAGGTATTAGGAGGAGTTGTTCTAAAGCCCGTTAAAGAACTTTAAAGAGTGTAGCATATTTTTTACTAACTTGCAAGATTTGTAACACACTCCCTCGCAACACCCCATATTGATAAGTATATATAAGGCTTGACGCTTCGGCAAAGCTGTGCCACAATGGTTCCAGAAATCGGAATTGTCCCATTTCAAAACGGAGAAATTATGTTATCTTTTGAATCTTATCAAGGAGCTATTATCCACCTTAAAAAGGAAGGTTATAAGTTCTTATCAGACTTCTCTAACAGAGGAGATGTTCATAAACATTACTATAAAGGGCAGAGAGTTGTTCTTTTAAATGGGAGCTTTGTTCCCTATGAAGGTTATAAATACTATTTACAAGAAGTTAAGTAAATACATGTATTCTAAAAGAAAAACCACATAGTAAATATTATATAGGTATTGACACCGAAACCAAGCTGTGTCATACTGTTATCAATTCGGCAATGAAGCCGAGTTTAATTAGGAGAAATTTATGTTTGATAGAAACATTCAAAAGTCTAGCTCTACATATGAAGAGGCTAGAAAAATCGAAGATAAAATTCAGAATGCTGGATTTAAAAGAAGAGAGCAAATTAATCAGTTAATTGATGAAATGCTTACTGAATATAAAGAGTTGCACAAAGAAACTACAGAGTTTCTACACACTAGAATAAATCGTTGGGATACTCTAGATGTTGTTGTTCGACTATCTCAATACGGAGTAGGGTTGCATAAACTTGGAACAGCTTACTCAAATGGTATTAACTCAATTGCTTGTAATAAGCCAGACTAAAATATTGGAGGGAATATGAAATATCATTTTAACATTACGATTTCAACAGACGATACTGTAGAAGCTACTACAGAAACAGAAGCCATAAGCCAAGTTAAAGCAAACTTTATGCAAGACTTTAACATTCCTTTGTGTGATTCAGAAATAACTTTATTGGAGGTAGAATGAAAACAGTTAGTATAACAGGAGATAAAACAGTCGTTACTTACAAGGGTCATACTGTACATTGTTACGGTAAGCTCAAAGATACTTCAACAATTATCTATGCTTTATCCAATGGTTGTGAAGGTCATACAGATAACTATGATTATGACAACAATGAGCCTTATACAGATTGGGAAGCCTTTGTTAAAGATTGGGTAGAACTTGAGGGTGTCGATGATTTTAATGTAATACAATTGGAGGTAGACTAATGATTGTAGAATTATGTGATAGTAAAAAGTTCACTGCTTTTAGAACAGATTTAGATAAGGTTTTACAAAAGCATTATCCAAATACTGATTATGAATGGGAATATTACGATGAAGGTTATAGCGATGCTTCATCAACAGATACTAATGCTAAGTGGCGATTAGTAAGAATCTATATGGACTTAGAGGAGGAATCATGAAAGACCAAGACGTACTTAAAGAGTACTTTTTAAATCAACACTTTACCCCTACGGATAAACAACGCAGGGCATTGAATGACCACTTTATGACCAACATGTTAAAGGTTATGGAGGGTAACTATAAGAAAGATGAAGCAGGAAATATCTTTAAGGAGGAGGAATGACTGAGCTAGAAAAAGTAAATTACTTACAAAATATGTCGCAGTTCTTTGGAGACTTTATAGGTATTGCCATGGTGGTATTGGTTGTGCTAATCTTTACGCTGTGGATATTTGCTTGGTGGGCTACATCAAGTACTTTCATAGGTTGTCAAAAGACTAAGGAGAAAAACAATGAGAGGTCAGATAGTTAATTGGGAATATGATAATTCACTTACAGAATATGAGAACTTTCGAAGATGGTTCGATTGTGCTAATGAAGAACGCAGAAACTTTAAAGAACCCGAACTTAGCCTATGTGAAGCCAAGGTTAAGTACGAGGAATATATGGGTATTAAACTTAATTTTGAGGAGGGATTTAACGAATGAGTATTGATACAATTACAACAGAAACATGGCAGAGTTTATTTGGAGAGCAACTTGCTTCTATGAATGAACTGTCTGCAAAGATGACTGCTCAACAATTTGAAGCAGTTGTTGAAGAAGCTTTAGAAATTGCTTTCATGGGAGACTATGACGAAGAAAGAGGTTTCAAAGATTATGAAATAACACAAGCTCTGAACGAAGCTATCGTTAGTTTTATTAGAGTTTAAAAGTTTGTGGCTAGGGTAGGTCGTAAGACCAACAATATAATACATAAATTTCTCCCTTAAGCCTTAGCCACAATTTAACATAAGTGTAAGACGAGCTTACTGTAAAATCCAGAAGTCTGAACTGTTTTGCAGGGTGACGAAGTAGGTCGTAAGATAAAGTTTAGGATGAGTGCTAGAACCCGTCGCCTATAACACTATGTAGTCGCAACAGGGACTATAAAACCCTAATGGTTAAAGGTGCTGTTGGAGGAGCTTGATAAGTGCTTCGTAACCAAAAACTTATCGTTACTTTAGTTTAAATCCTAGAGTTAGTTTGGATTAGCTATCCTTACTGTATCACTAGGCTTACGGACTGCTAGGTAGAGTAGTCACGTTCTTGGAGGAAAGCACCTTGAACACTTCATTACTTGTAGGAGGGTAATTATGTATAAATTATTAGGAGTTGGTAGTAACTATAAAACTGCAAAGTCAGATAAGATATCTGAATATCTCACGGCTATCATGTATATGATGCCACTCAATACTAGAATATGTCCGTATCAAGACATTGCTAAGTGCAAGTCTGCTTGTTTGAATACAGCGGGACGAGGTGCATTCAGTAATGTACAGAAAGCTAGACTTAGAAAGACCGAATGGTTTCTCAATGACGAGCCTAGTTTCATGGAGCAGTTGTTTCAAGACATCACTAAGTTTGTTCGTCATTGTACTAAGCACGGCAGAAAACCTGCTGTCCGTCTTAATGGTACTTCAGACATTCAATGGGAGTACAAAAAGTATCTTGGTCAAACTCTGTTCGAACACTTTCCAGAGGTGCAGTTCTATGACTACACTAAGATACCAACACGGAACATAAGTAACATTCCAAACTATCAGCTAACTTGGAGCTACTCAGAAGCCAATCTCAAGTATGCTGACTTCTTTAGAGAAGCATTAGACAAGGGTATGAATGTGGCGGTGGTATTCAATCACGACTTACCCAAAGAATTTAAAGGTGTCCCAGTCATTGACGGTGACTTGCATGACTTGCGATTCCTTGACCAGACAAATTCAGTGGTCGGTCTTCGAGCCAAAGGCTCAGCTAAGAAGGACGATTCTGGCTTTGTAATTAATTTAATCAACTTATAGGAGGTATTATGACTAAATTAATAATTGAAAAAAATATTCCAATCCCGGCTTATTCAAGAAGCCAAAAGTGGAAAGCCATTACATCGAGAATGGAAAGAGGCGATTCTGTTTTGTTAGAAAATAGAACTCAAGCTTGTGGCTTAATAAACTCAGCAAAGTTTATACCCTTTGACATGAAGTTTACTACAAGAAAAACCCCTGAAGGTATTAGAGTTTGGAGGATTCTATAATGAAAAATTTATTACGCAAATGGCTTGGTCTTGTTGACCTTACTAAAGCTGTCAACACTCTTAGAGTACAGATTTTGGACGCTACCAAATCTACTGACGACTTGAAAGACGACATCATTAATGACTTGGAGTATGAGATAGACCGTAAGGTTGAAGATACTGTTGATGACCAAATCTCAAACTACTCAGATAGGTTTGATGACCTTGACAGTATACGATATGACTTTGATGACTTCAAAGCTGATTTTGAACAAAAGATAGACTCATTAAAAGAAGACGTTGAGTTCCTATCTATTCTCAATAGACTAGAAGCTTTGGAATCTAAAGTAAAATAAGAGTTTTGGCTCAGCAATAATCGGAGTTATCCTCAAATTATTTCGATATCATTGATAGGTTTCAATGAGGGCAACGGGGTAGCCTTGAATACCCCACCGCTGAGCCAGATTTATTGGAGGTAATATGATAAATAAAACAGAACTAATGAACTTTATCAGAAACCAAATACATGATGATTTGTTTGTCGAACTTTCAGAGGAATGGGAGAACGAAGAAACTTATTATTATAATGCTAATTGGGTTAAAAATATCAGAGAAGCAGAAGATATAACAGAACTAAAAGAAACTTTGATTACAATAGTCAGAGGTCTTAGTAAATATTTACAGGAAACAAAATGGAACTAACTAAGAACGAATATGCGATTGCTTACGCAGTCTTTAGCACCAACGATATTGATAGTGTCATACTATTTTTTCGTTATCAGAAACCAGATGAAGAAGCTATTAGTAGTAGACTGGTCTTGGTGACTGATGTTAAATGCGACCACCTGATTGGTACTGAAATAAGTACTGGTCTGAAAAAACGTTTTAACCTAGAAAATATCGTAGACGATTCTTGTAAAGTTTGGACTGAAGTATGCTAGAATAATAGCATGACCAAGTTTGAATCTAAAAAGAAAAAACCAGATTGGGATAGTATTTCCACATGGGAAGATGCCAACAATGCTCTTGTTATGTGGGTACTAACTCCCAACTGTATTCGAGAACGTATGACAGAAACCGGTAAATCTTTTAAGGTTTCTAATGAAATGATATACGAATTTTGTTATCACTCTCGTAGAGGGTGGGATATGGAGGCATTCAAAAATGCTTTCAAAGATTTTGTTATTGAGAATCTGGAAGAAGAGATAAAGTTTCAAGAACCTAGGAATTTTATAACATGAATAATAAAAAAATTAAAAAATTAAAAAGTAAAGTTAAACATATACAACTAGGATGGTTTCAAAGTTTATTACCAGAAGGTGAAAAAGAAAAAGCTAATCTGGACAATATAAGTTCTTTGATGCCGGACCAGACCCATGTGTTTGCGAATGGTAGAATAAACTTATCCTTCATGACTGATAAATTTGTTATGAAGTGGTTAAAAAAATGTCCTGAGATAGAGACATATGAGGAGCTAATGCATTATGCAGAACATAAGACATTACCTAGTAAAGGTAGTGATTGACGGAGAAGAAGATGAACTAAAAAGTTTTGGTGAATCAGAAATGGAGATACTCGATAACATGGTAGAGATACCAGCTGTTGACGAGGTCCTTGAAATTAAAGACTTGGAAACAGGTAAGAAGTGGATAGGAGGAGGCTCTCTTGAAAAGTTAAGAGAGATTAAAAGTGAAATAAATAAATTCTTTAGCACATCTAAAAAGGAGGTACATTGATGGACTATGATATTGGATTTGTCTCAAAGTTTAGAGACCCACATCCCGAAGCACCCGTAGAAGTTTGCTATTGTCTAACCAAAGACCAAGCAAAATTATTCAAGGATATGATTGACAATATCTTTGACTACGAAGATAAAATTAATTGGCGAGTAGATATTACTAACAACGGTAATCTGTTGCATTTCTTTGATGAAGATATGTTTCAACAGATGCACTTGCATTCTATTTTAGAGGAGGTTATGGATAGATGAACATATTTTATTTTTACGATTGTCCACGCAAATGTGCTGAGGCTCAGCCTGATAAGATGTTAGTCAAGATGCCTTTAGAAACTGCACAAATGTTGTGTACAGCTCACCGTGTTTTAGATGGTGACGAGTATGCTGATATGGCAGGTCTCTATAAGACTGCTTACAAGAATCATCCTTGTACTATCTGGGCTAGAGAAACATCCGGTAACTATGCATGGCTCTATCAACACTTCGATGCTTTGTGTTGGGAATACTTGCACCGTTATGGTCGCACTCATGCTTCGTATCAAAAGTTATCAGTAGCATTGACTAAGGTGCCTGACAACATAGCACAAGCTGAGAAGACACCTGTTGCTCTGGCTATGCCGGACCAATACAAAGAACCCGATGACCCTATACTGTCTTATAGACAATACTGTATAGCGGAAAAGACATATGCACAATGGAACAAAAGTAGACCGAGACCACCTTGGTGGACTGCACCAAATGCTTGGACTGCTTGACATGAATTATGAATTGGATTAATATTTACAGTATGAAGATAGAAGGCAACAATCTAAGAGCATTGAGTGATGTTTGCCCTCGTCTATCTCCATTACTCTCACTCAATCCAATCACATGGTCCCCTCGTGGGTGGGGAACTCTTAAACCCACACAACTATTAACTACTTTTAATGGAGGATATATCTATGATAGTTGAAGGTACTGCGTATTGGGCTTCGATAAGAACCCCTAATACAACTTATGAGCCTATGTACACAATCAACTTAGTTGTTGATGAAGAAACTGCAAAAGATTTTGCGGCTCGTGGACATGGCATTCGTGAAATGGAAGAAGGTCCTGCTGTCGTTATCAAGAGGAAAGTAAATGGTCCTAATGGTATGGTCAGAAAGGCACCTAGACTCCTAGACCAAAATAAGAATGACGTTGATGTTCTTATTGGAAATGGTTCCACAGTTAGAGTTCAGTATTCTGAATATGATTGGGAATGGAAAGGAAAAGCTGGTAAGGGTTTAGACTTACAAGCTGTACAAATTGTGGATTTAGTTCCTTATAAAACCGGTGATGGTGACGAGCTGTTAGACGGTGAGGAGTTTTAATTATGCAAATTAATTTTGACGGTAAGGTGTATGAAACTGAAAAGCTTACTGACCCAAAAGTTAGACAACAAGTTCAAGCTTATGTAAGTCAGATTGCTTTTAACAATCAGTTTCAAATCTCACTACAAAAATCCAATGACAAACTACAAGAGGAACTTAGACCTCTACTAGTTGAAGAGGCATTGGTTGAGCAAGAGGAAACTGCAGAAGCAGAATCCAACAGCAAAAAATCTAAGTAGTTTTTTCATATTATTTAACGGGGGTCTTCGGACCCCTGCTTTTGGAGGGCAAAAATGGAAACCAAATCAACATGGGTAGAATTTCACGTACCCTGTAACTTATGTAAATCAAGCGATGCAGTCTCAGTAAATGAAGACGGCTCAGCTAAATGTTTTAGTTGCGGAGCTTTCTTTCCGGACTACAAAACACCTGAGGGTATTACAAAACCCAAAGAATCAAACACCTTTTTATCAACATATAAAGGTGATTACTATGACCTAATAGACCGCGGTATTGATAAGACCACTGCAAAGAGATTTGGAGTACGTGCTATCACTGACCAGAACGGAGACATCCAAGAACATATTTATCCTTATTACAATGGGGATGAAATTGTTGGAACTAAGTCTCGTTATGTCAGAGATAAACGTTTCTCTTTCGGAGGGACCTTTGATAATACCGGTCTATTTGGTGAGCAACTCTTCCGTAATAAAGGCGGAAAGTATCTCACTATTACTGAAGGTGAGTGCGATGCTATGGCGGCTTATCAAATGTTTAATGGTAAGTATCCCATCGTCTCACTAAAACGTGGAGCTTCTGGTGCTGTTAAAGATATCAGAGAATCCATAGAATTTGTCGAGTCTTTTGACCAAGTTATTCTTTGCTTTGACAATGATAAACAAGGGAAGGAGGCGGCTAAAAATGTCGCAAGGATTATCAAGCCCGGGAAAGTTAAAATCATGGGTTTGCCTAATGGCTATAAGGATGCCAATGACATGCTTAAACAGGGTAAGTTCAGTGAATTTACTCAAGCATTCTGGGATTCAAGACAATATACACCTTCAGGAATTATCGAGCTATCCAGTAAAAAGAAAGACTGGCTACATCGAGAGGTAAAACCAAGTATCCCCTATCCTTGGGAAGGCTTAAACAATAAGTTGTACGGGCTGAGGAAAGGGGAACTGGTCACCTTTACAGGTGGTACAGGTCTTGGTAAGTCTAGTGTTACTAGAGAACTTGAACACTGGATAATTAAAAACACTACAGACAACGTTGGTATCATTGCCCTTGAAGAAAATTGGCAACGAACAGCTGATGGTATTGTGTCTATTGAAGCTAACGATAGAATATATCTTAATGAAAAAAGAGATAAATATTCGCCAGACCAACTCGAATCTTTGTTTGACAAAGTCATTGAGGAGGGAAGAGTATTTATCCATGCTCACTTAGGAGCAACTGACATTGACGATATCTTTGCTAAGCTTCGATACATCATCATTGGCTGTGAGTGTGAATGGGTAATTGTTGACCACTTACATATGTTAGTTAATGTTCTTACTGAAGGTGATGAACGTAGAGGTATTGATACCTTGATGAATCGTTTACGTAGTCTGGTCGAAGAGACCGGAGTGGGTATGTTATTAGTCTCACACTTAAGACGTGCCTCTGGCGACAAAGGTCACGAGCAAGGTGTGGAAGTCTCCTTGTCCCACTTAAAAGGTTCACAAGGTATCGCTCAACTCTCTGATTGTGTTATCGCTTTAGAAAGAAACCAACAAGCGGAAGACCCTGTGGTCGCTAACACAACTAAGTTACGCGTTTTAAAATCCAGATACACAGGAGATACTGGACTTGCTTGTAATTTATTGTATGATAATGATACAGGTCGATTACATGAAAAAGAATTAGAAGATGAAATTGATGAATTTCTCATGACAAGAAAAGATTATGAACAACAACTCACTCTCTAATGTTGTCTTTGATATTGAAGCAAATGGTCTAAAACCTGACACAGTTTGGTGTCTCGTAGCCAAGGAAGTTGATGGCACTATACATCGATTCGGTCCTAACGAAATCGATAAGGGCATAACCCTCCTTGTAAATAGTAATACCTTAATAGGTCACAACATTCTTGGTTACGACATACCTGTTTTAGAAAAACTTTACAATGTTAAATTCAACAACAAGATAATAGACACACTAGTACTATCTCGATTATTTAATCCGGTACAAGAAAACGGACACAGTCTAAAAACCTGGGGTTACAGATTAGGAATGCCTAAGATGGAACAGCCTGAGTTTGAAAGCTTTACTCCAGAAATGTTGGATTACTGTAGTCGGGATGTACAACTTAATGAAGCAGTCTATAAAGCTTTATTAAAATCAGGTCGCGGATTCAGTACAGAAAGTATTGAACTGGAACACGAGGTCGCTAAGATTCTCAAGACTCAAGAAGAACATGGTTTCTTATTTGATGAACAATCTGCAACAATGTTGGTTGCTACTCTTAAAGAAAAAATGTTTACCGCTGAGAAAGAAGTTCACAAGGTTTTCAAACCTAGACTTCTTAGAGATAAATTAGTTGTACCAAAGCTTAAGAAGGACGGTACTTTATCTAGGGTTGGACTTACACCGCAGGAATTTGATGACTGCATGGACCGTCCTTTTTATCGTAAGAAACTACAAGCATTCAATCTAGGTTCGCGTAAACAAATCGGTGAATACTTAGTAGACTTTGGGTGGAAGCCTAAGAAGTTTACTCCAACAGGTCAGCCGATTGTGGACGAGAATATCCTATCTAAGATTGATGATATCCCTCAGGCTAAACTTATAGCCGATTACCTTTTATACCAGAAGAGAATTGCTCAGGTCGATTCATGGCTTGAAGCAATTGAAGAAGACGGTAGAGTTCATGGACTTGTTATTCCAAATGGAACTATTACAGGTCGTATGACTCACCGTAAACCCAACATGGCTCAAGTACCTAATATGGGTTCTTTGTATGGTAAAGAATGTCGTAGCTGTTGGATAGTTCCAGAAGGATTTAATTTGCTTGGTGTGGATGCCTCCGGCTTAGAGCTACGTATGTTAGCTCACTACATGAAAGATGAAGATTATAAAAATGAAATCTTACACGGTGATATTCATACTGCAAATCAAAACATGGCAGGTCTTGAAACTAGAGACCAAGCAAAAACTTTTATATATGCCTTCGTTTATGGAGCAGGTGATGCCAAGATAGGTCAAATAGTTGGAGGCAACAAAGCCTCTGGAAAGGCTTTAAAAGATAGGTTCTTATCAAACCTCCCGGCATTGAAAAGCTTACGTGAGAGAGTGAATAAGGCAGCCTCACGTGGGTTTCTGAAGGGGATTGATGGACGTAAAATCTACGTCAGGTCCGAACATGCCGCATTGAATACTCTTCTTCAAGGAGGAGGAGCCATTGTGATGAAGAAGGGTTTGACATTATTACAAGAAAAATTTAACTTATTAAATGTGGATGCAAAATTTGTAGGAAATATTCATGATGAATGGCAGATTGAAGTGAAGTCTTGTCAAGCTTCTAAGGCTGGACATCTTGCAGTTTCTGCTATCCAAGAAGCTGGAAAACATTTTGATATGTTTTGTCCTCTGGATGGTGAATACAAGATAGGAGAGAATTGGAGTGAGACTCATTAACTGTTATTGTAATTCTCGTGAATTGGATGATTTACTTGCAACAACAAATGAATTTTCCGAACCTATTGCAACTTATGTTGATATAGACGAAGTCATGGGATGGAAAACTGTAGTTACGGATTACCAGATTTATGGTATGGAAACAACTTACTACTCTCCCGACAAATCCACTACAGAATTTATTTGTTTAAGTTGTTTATTGGAATGGAGGAAAGATGAAACCTACCAAGAAAGATAGAAAAAAGTTTGACCTAGATTTACAGTATGGTCAAATTAAAGAAGACGAAATTGCTGAAATGTTTGCTAATTGCAAGATTGAAGTTAAATCAGAAAGAGGTATGTGGATGAATACCGGTAACATTGCTGTTGAATATGAAAGCTATGGAAAACCTTCTGGCATTAAAGCTACAGAGGCAGACTATTGGTTTCACAATTTATGTGTCAACGGTAAAATATATTGTACGTTGGTTTTCCCAACAGATAATCTTAAGAAGATTGTAGAAAAACTAGATACATTTAAAACAGTAAGTGGCGGTGACCACAATGCTAGTAAGATGTATTTAGTCGCATTATCCAAGCTGTTTTCTGCTGATGTTCTTAAACAATTTGAGGAGCTAGAAAATGGCAAAGAAGAAACTTGAAACAGTTGTTGATGATATTTACCACGTAGTTGGCAAACTAGGTAACGGTGAAGAACTTAACATAACAGAAAAACAATTTAAATCTTTTGGTAAGTTTATGGAACATGCCTTAAGAGATTGGGCTACTCCAAGAGAAGCTCAAAGACCTACACTGCGAATGTCTAACATTGGTAGACCAACAAGACAGCTATGGTTTGATATGAACTCAGAACGTACACCTAGCGGTCTTCCTGCACCGACCATGATTAAATTTCTTTATGGTCATATCTTAGAACGTTTAGTGCTTTTTCTAGTAGAAATAGCCGGACATAAAGTCACAGACGAGCAAAAAGAAATCACTGTTGGTGGTATTACTGGACACATGGACTGTAAGATTGATGGTCAAGTAGTAGATATTAAATCCGCCTCTGGATTTGGCTTTCAAAAATTTAGAAATGGAACATTAGCTGAGCAAGATAGCTTTGGTTACATGTCTCAACTTGCTGGATACGAAGCTGCTGAAGGTTTAGACTCTGGTGGTTTTCTTGTTATCAACAAAGAAACTGGAGAATTATGCCTGTTTCTTCCTGAAGACCTTGACAAACCCAATATAGAGACTAAAATTAAAAAGGTTAAGTCTGCAATTAAACGCACTACTCCTCCTGAGTTTTGTTACGAGCCTATCGCAGACGGAGCTTCTGGAAATTTCAAATTACCTAGAGAGTGTACATACTGCAATCACAAGTTTGAGTGTCACAAAGATGCGAATGATGGAAAGGGATTGCGGGTATTTGAATATGCAAGAGGTCCTGTTTACTTAACAAAGGTAGAACGAGTACCTAATGTGGTAGAAATTACAAAGGAGTCTAAATGAAATATAAATTTAATGAAGATAAATTAGTTGAAGAACTACAACGGTATATATACGACACTTATGGTCAACATTATGCTACAGACAAATATCAAGCTACAGATATTATTATTGATTCTGGACATGGTACGGGATTCTGTATAGGGAACATTATGAAATATGCCAAACGTTATGGTAATAAAGAAGGAAGAAATAGAAAAGACTTACTAAAAATATTACATTATGGAATTATTATGTTACACATTCATGATGAAACAGATAAATTTTTTAAGGCAGGAGAATAATGATTGATAAAGTCGGGGTTAAACCTTATTTAGGAATTGAAATAGATTACGATAGAGATAAAAAGTTAGATAGATTTAGTATCAGTACCTTAGAAGATAGGTACCTTTGGGAAAAAAGAAACAAAGCAGGAGTACTTGAAGTTAAAGAAACTTCTCCACAAGAAGCATTCGCCAGAGCCGCTGTTTTTGTCAGTACATACAAAGACCATACTGATTTTGAAATGGCTCAAAGAATTTATGATTATGCCTCTAACCTTTGGTTTATGTTTGCCACTCCTATTCTTTCCAACGGTGGTACTACAAGAGGATTACCTATCAGTTGCTTTTTAAATTCTGTACCTGATAGTCTTCTAGGTTTAGCAGACCATTATAAAGAAAACATATTTTTATCTTCCTCCGGTGGCGGCATTGGTGGTTACTGGGGAGGCATAAGAAGTGATGGCACTGCAACATCAAGAGGCTCTAAGTCGAGTGGCTCTATTCCTTTTATGCATGTTGTTGATTCTCTTATGCTCGGCTTTACTCAAGGACAAACTAGACGTGGTTCATATGCGGCTTATATGGATGTATGGCACCCAGAGATTGAAGAGTTTGTTGCTATGAGAAAAGAATCAGGCGGAGACTTAAATCGTAAAAACTTAAATCTTCATAATGGAGTTAACTTAAACAATGAATTTTTACAAGCTGTTGAAGAAGATGCCGATTGGCGATTGATTGACCCTAAGACTAAAGAAGCTGTAAAAACAATTAAAGCTAGGGAGTTATGGTCCAAACTTCTTGATGCTAGAGCTGAGACCGGGGAGCCTTACCTTATCAATATTGATACATGTAATGAAGCTTTACCCCAATCTCAGAAAGACTTAGGACTAGAAATAAAACAAAGCAACTTGTGTTCTGAAATAACATTGGCTACCAATGACGAAAGAACAGCAGTTTGTTGTTTGTCCAGTGTTAACTTAGAACACTATGATAAATGGAAGAAGAATGAGTTCTTTATTCCAGATTTAGTAACCATGTTAGACAATGTACTAGAACACTTTATCGAAGACATTGTCGATACATCCATGTTAGGAGAATACAATGCCAACTACAAAAGGTTCCAAAGTTACGTCAAAGCAGAGAAAGAGCCGTTCACAAAAGCAGCCTACTCCGCTTATAGAGAAAGGTCGATTGGTCTTGGAGCAATGGGTTTCCACTCTTACCTCCAAAGCAAAAACCTTCCATTCGCAGGTCTCATACAGACTTCGCTTAACAGAGAAATGTTTGAACACATCAAGTCAGAAGCTGTTAAAACTAGTGAAGATTTGGCAAGAAATAGGGGTAACTGCCCTGACTCACCTAATCTTTTACGTAGGAATTGTCATCTTCTTGCCGTTGCTCCTAATGCCTCTTCTAGTATTATTTGTGGTGGGACATCTCCTTCGATTGAGCCGATACGTGCTAACGTTTTTACGCACAAAACTCTTTCAGGAAACTTCAAAGTCCGCAACAAGTACCTTGACAAGGCAATCAAAAAGAAAGACCTCAAGAAAGAAGAAGTAGAAAAGGTTTGGGATAAGATTTTAGATTCTCGCGGCTCAATACAAGAGATAGATATTTTTACGGATGAAGAAAAAGAAGTCTTTAAAACTGCGGATGAAATAAATCAAATTCAAATTATTGAACATGCACATCAAAGACAAGAATTTATTTGTCAGTCTCAAAGTGTAAATTTATTTTTTGTTCCTCCTAAAGCAACTGCTCCTCAGGAAGAACACGATAAGTATTTACAGTATGTTAATGACGTGCATTGGTATGGTATGCACAAATTAAAATCTTTGTATTACTTTAGGTCAGACACTGCAAAAGCAGCGGAAAACGTAAACGTTAAAATACAACGTATTAAATTGGATGAAGTCACTTGTGTGGCATGTGAGGGATAATGGCAGCTAAATGGAATAGTGGTTCAACTCATGTTTCTGTTACTGGAGTGCGGGGTAAGAAAACTTCGCAGGGTCGTAGAAACCTCGCATCATCTTCGATGAACAAAAATAAAAAAAGGAGTTTTAAAAAATATCGTGGACAAGGTAAATAGATATCGAGTTTATTTTACAGGGTATGAACACCCTAGAGTTAAGTCCGGCTTTAAGATTGTGGATGTGGTAGAAAAAAGAAAGTATGCCTACCTCAGTCTCATAAGTAAAAAGATTAAATTACCGATTACCGTTTGGGAACAAATGAAGAAGTCTGCTAAGGAAATAGAAAATGTTTAGAAACAAATTAATAAAAGCCTCAAAGAAATCTTTCGAGGCAGAAATTGAAAAGCACATAACTAATGTTGAAGTCATGCTTAATAATACTGTTGGTGTTGGTGAGCATTCTGATATAATGGAAACCATTGAAAAAGAAATAGACATCATCGCAAGTTATGAAGATAAACTAGCAATCGTAAACAAATACTTTAAGGAGGTATAATGAGTTTATTAAAATTAAGAGATTACTATAAACCGTTTGAGCATCCTTGGATGTTTGAATACTATGATTTACAAAATCAAATGCATTGGCATCCTGCCTCTGTCCCTCTTCATGCTGATGTGAAGGATTGGAATGAGAAGTTGAATGACAATGAAAAGAATTTATTAACACAAATATTCAGATTGTTCACACAGTCTGATGTTGATGTTGCCTCCGGCTACGTAGATAAGTACTTACCTATCTTCAAAACACCAGAGGCTAGAATGATGATGTTGTCTTTCGCTAACATGGAAGCCATTCATCAACATTCATATTCCTTATTGTTGGATACTGTAGGAATGTCGGATTCTGAGTATAAAGCTTTTTCTGATTATGAAGAAATGGCTAACAAGCATGATTACATTGAGCAGTTTAAACCTAAAAGAGCCAACAAAAGAGAAATAGCAAAGACCCTAGCAGTTTACTCTGCCTTTACCGAAGGTCTACAACTGTTTAGTAGTTTTGCTATCTTATTAAACTTCCCTCGATTTGGAAAGATGAAAGGCATGGGTCAAATAGTAACCTATTCAATTCGTGATGAATCTTTACACGTTGAAGGAATGACTAGATTATTTAAAGAGTTTATCAAGGAGAATCTAGATATCTGGACCGATGATTTCAAAAAAGAAATCTATGACATTTGTCGTCATATGGTTGAGCTAGAAGATAAGTTCTTAGATTTAGTATTTGAAATGGGAGACATAACTGGGCTAACTAAAGCAGAAATGTATAAGTACAATAGATACATAGCTGATAGAAGACTATTACAAATAGGATTGAAACCCAATTATGGACAGAAGGATAATCCCCTTCCATGGTTAGACGAGGTAACTGGAGTAGAACATCAAAACTTTTTCGAAGGTCGTGCCACTTCTTATATGAAAGCAGGACTTAGAGGAGATTACGGAAAACTGGAGTTTGCCAATGTCAAAGGAAGCGAATCTAATTAGCTACAAAATTGTTTTTGATAGTAAAGGAAAGTTAATAAGTGAGAGGAGCATTGCTCAGATTGAGAAAATCAAAGAGCAATTTACCGCCTACGATTACGAAACTTTACAAGCAGTTTTAAGAAAAGCTAAAGTAGAACTAGATAAAGTACACAATTTAATAGAAGCGGAACTAAATGCCCGAAAAAGTTAGATTTTAATAAAATCGACCTCACAGAATCGCGTGTAACGCATTTTATTGGGGTACCTAAGGGTATTAGTCTCCTTCTTTAAACTTTTGCTTAGAGAAGCTCTATGAGCCTCTGAGAGTAAATGCCCTCTTTCGAGGGCTTTTTTAGTTAAGAAACCTTAATTTTCACAGGTTTTTTCTCTTCAGGTACTATTTTTTCTAAAACTATAGAAAGTAGACCATTCTTTAGAGAAGCTTTTTTAACTACAATGTCTTCTGCTAGATTAAAACTTCTAGTAAAAGAACGTTGAGCTAAACCTTGATGAATTAAATCATTCTTCTTTTCATCTTTCTTTTCGTAAGAAATGGTTAGTACTCTTTCTTGTAACTCAATATCCACATCACTAGCAGATAATCCTGCCATTGCCATTTCAATTGTGTACAACTCACCATCCTGATATAAATTATAAGGTGGGTATGAGTTATTAGATTGCCTATCTAAGTTTTGTAATTTAGATAGTTTATTAAATAGAGAATCAAACCCGATTAAGGATTTGCTAAATGATGGATGTGTTAAATCCAAAAGATATTTGCTTGTCATATTATACTCCTTATTTAAGCAAGTTAATTTTACCTAGAAGCCTTTAAAGCACTTCTAAGCTTTTTTACTGTATCGTTATAGATAATAACGTCACAATAAAAACTGTTACCAAAACAGCTACTTCGAGCCTGTCTTGACATTGTTCGTTCATTTGTCTCTAGCGACACCATTTATTTTTTCGAGGCTTCTCATGCCTCCTAGTCCAAGCATTCCTAATAACACAGTCATTAAACTGTTCATGTCAAATTCCGGAAGAGTAATCGCAATACCCGAAAGGGATAAGACAAATACCAATATTGGTTGGAAAATAAAATGATACGCGAGTGCAGCAGCACAACACCAGCCGACAAATGGTCTCCAGCCCGAGACAAACATATTCTTATGGGCTGCTTCAACTTTGTTGACTTCAATCTGAGCCATATTAGCTCTATGTAATTCTGTGGTAATCTCATGCCTAAGCTGTGCTTTTAAATCTTTATCAACGACAAACTTGTCGAGTATCTTTGATAAAGGTTCTACTAATTTATCAATCATCATTTAACTCCAGTTCTAAATCTATGGTATCTCTTATAGACTCTAAAATTTCTGCGGGTATTAAAACATCAAAGGTTTGTAAATAGTATTGAGTTTTCTCACCCATTCCAGCAACTTCGATATCCAAACAAGCTTCAAACATTTCCCGGTATTTCTCACGGTGCATCCAAGGCTTATCTTCTCTGGATTGCTTTTTGCAGTAAGCTCTCCAAGCATCGTCTAGCTGGTTTTCTGTATAGAGAATCATTAATAACTCCAGATTCGAGGTGCGGGTCTTGAAGTATCCATATCTAAATGGATAAATCTAGAATCGACTGGTCCCTTTTGTGAAATACCAATTCTAGGCATTCCATGTTTCAGAGCCACCTCTACGACAATATAGGCTTCTTCCATGCTTACTAAAATATCTACTGCTTTACCAGAGGCATGGGAGCCGGGACTGTCTTTCTTAGCTTCTATAGGATGTTCTGGTGACCTATAGCCGCTACTTACAATAAATGGAAAATCACACTCTTCACGGATAGCATCAAGCTTTGCCATGAAAGCATCATCCATATTACACTCACCAGTGTGCTTACACTTTAGTTCTTCTTCTGTAAAGTATTTATACATCTTTCTCTTCTCCAAAGAATAAAAAAGATTAGAATGAGGAGAGGTTGTAGTATTACAAAAATAACTATATTAGCTAGTTGATATCCTAGCCCTGTAACGTCTCCAATTACAACTAATACTTGAACACACCAATTAAAAAAGTCTTCAATCATACTAGTTATACTAAACTATTTCTTCTAGTAAGTCATCCATTTGTTGTTGAACAGGAGTCTTACCTGAGTATGTTAAACCCGTTGTTTTATTAATAGTATCAGCGGGATTATCTTTAACATTAGGAACATCAACAAGTCCCTTAACTAATCCGCCTTCTGTAGCACCTAATCTTTCTGCAGAAGTTTCGCCTATATAATAAAGAGTAATAGGAGTACCTCCCTTCGCAAATTTAAGTCTATCAGACTGATTAGCAACACTGACTGCATTGTCTATATCTTCTCTAAAATTAAGTCTACGAACTAATGCTACATCTTCCTTTCTCAAAGAAAAATCAAAATCATTGTCAAATTGATTTATAAGACGATAGATACCTAAATCTTTTGGCTTTTTGATTTTACTCATTGGAGTATCAAGAACTCCTGTTTTCGGTTCTTCTTTTAAATGTATAACAACAGGAACTGTGTTTCCGCCTTCTGCTTCAACAAGTGCTGCTCTGTGTCTTCCTTCATGGCTCAACACTTTTCCATTTTTATCAATATATAAATATATAGGGTAAGACCTATCATCTACTTTATCAGGGTTAAACTTACCAAACTTACGACCACCTTCATATCCTTCTTCAACTTCTTTTTTTATTTTATCTATTTGTTTTTTACTAGATGTTGTTAATTTTAAATAATCTTTAGTAGGCATTCGCATGACAAAAGCATTAGGTATTTGTTCTCCTAAATTATTGTAATATTCATCAAAACTTGTAGCTTCACGAATATCGGCACGAGTCAATCCCATATATGCGGGTTCTATGTCAGAGGATGCTCTACTTCCTATTTCACCAAACTCTTTCCTAGTTAAATCTTGGATATCTTTTTTATCAAACAGCACATAAGTTGTTTGAGGTTTAAATATACCCTCTTCACCGACTGGGTTGACTCTATAATTTTGTTCAATCTTTAAACCTTTAAATCCTTGTTCTTTTAAAGCATCTTGAATTAGAGGATATTTTAAATTAATTGATGTTCCTCTTGTGTCAGATATAGGATTATAAAAATTATCTCTACTAAATAATCTTTCATAACCTTGAATAACTTTATAGAGATTACCACTATCTAAATAGTCTTGTAGCTTATCTGCTTCATTATCAAACCCTTTTTCTCTTAAATCTTTTTGAACATTTTTAACCGCTTTAATAATCTTATCGGTTTCTTTTTTTGACATTAAGCTATCTGGACCATAATCTCTATCAAGCATTGCTTTTACTTTTAAGCCTTTATGAGGATTAATTAATTCTTCATCTAAAACATTTAACTTAGTCTTATAAACATTTTTTAGTCCGGCTTTATCACCAGCAAATGTTTTAGCATAATCTTCAACATCAGTGAAATAATAACCTACACCATCTTCCATTGCTCCACCCTTTTTTAGGTCATCAAACTCATCAAACTTTGTAGGTGAACCATGATAAGCTGAAGGTCTTTTGTCTGGAATGCCTTTTTTAAGAAGAGCCTTGCTTAATTTAGAAACCAAAGGACCTCCTATAGATAAGCCTAATCGGTCCATTTGTTCGTCCTCAGAGATATCAGTAATTCCTTCAACTAATCCGCCTTCTGTAAAACGTCTTCTACCTTTTTCTTCTTCTTCAATTAGTAAAGCTCTCTTTAAAAATTCTTGTTCTTTTCTTGTTATTTGTCTAGCATTACTTCTAACATCTGCTTTGGCTCCGGGTCCCCCTATTAAATCCCACGCAGCATAGCCGGGAAAGTTGGTTGCGACTAAATCGGCAACTGACTTTCTACTTTGTATCCAATCAAAGGCATCTTGTACGGCTGGACCAAAAGGTGTTTTAGCAGCAGCTGCAGGAAGAGGGTCTCCTAGTTCGATATTTCTTCTAAATCTAATACCATAATCTAAAGCACCTAATCCTCCCCATCTTCTAATCGCTTCCATAACCTGAGTACTTGGGTCTTCTCTTAAACTTTCACCTTTACTTCTAATAGTGTTACCTATAAAAGCACCACCTGTCATCAATAAAGCTGCAGTTAGAACTCTTGGAGTAGCAACTCCACCAGTATCTGCTATTTGATTTGAAAACTTTTTCAAAACAGTGTTGGTAAATACAGTCGGATAACCAGCAAATTGCATTAATAATTGTCCAGCTGCACTATTAAACCATAAAGGTTTGTTTGCCATAGCTGCTGTAGGCTGAAGAATAACTTCATTTGTAAATCTACTTGCTCCTCTCATGTACCTATCGGTATAAAAGGTTTGGTTTTCTGCTAAAGTCTGATTAAAATTACCAGCTTCGTCTAAAGACTTACTATACCAGTTAACAGCATCATCAGCATCAATACCTAATTCCGCAAGTTGATTCCTTAAAAATTCACTTTCTTTTTTCTTTAATTTTAAAGTACCATTTTTTAATTTATAAAGCTGTTCAGTATTCTCTCTTATTAAACGTTTTCCTGTAGTAAACGAAGCTAACTGAACTGCTTTGGTCCATTGTTCTAGAAGAGTTGCCTTAAAGAATCCATTAGAAATATTTCTCATGAATTGATTTTGTAAAGCATCGCCAGTCATACCTTCCAGTCTTTCTACAATAGCCTGTTCCATAGCTAGTCCGGTTTTATGAGCCTCTCGCCACGTAGCATCATCCCATTTACTTAAAGTAGAAGCTTTAGTAGATTTTCCAGTTAAGCTACGGTATCCAGCAGCGAATAATTTATTTAGCTCCCCACCAAATTCTTTACCAATAGCAGTACCAATGTCTTTCATAACTTTGCCACTGTCTTTAGTAGGAACACGTGATAATAAAATTAAAGGCTCGGTAATACTTGAAACAGTTACTAGAGGGAGGTGAGCTAATTGTTGTGATAATCTAACAAAGTCTGAAGCGTTGGTAAAGTATTTATTTTTAACTCTTTGTTTTTTAGCGAACTCACCAACACCTGTAACACCACTATATAATTTTTCAAACTCTGCAATGACCTTTCTACGATTGGCTTCATTAGCTTCTCCAGCAAACATGCCTCCAGACTTTTCTAAATTATCAGCGATACCACCTTCGTTATAAATATAGTTCTTTCTAAAATCATCTAATGTTCTCATGTTATATTTAGCTCTGGTAATAACTTCAGCAGCACTTGTAATATAATCATCAAGAACATTTTCTAAACCGTCTTCTAAAAATATATCTAAATCGGCATCATCAATGTTTGTAAAAACTCGGCTTTGTAAAAAAGAATAATTATCATTATAAGAAAAGGTTTCAAAAGGAACGTATTTTCTCTCAAGCATATCATCAACGATTTTTTCTGCTTTTAATTTCTTTGCTAAGTTCAAAATAGTTTCTTCATCCGCATCTCTACCAGACAATCTGGTTTTTGCCAACTCAACAAAATTTATATTAAATACATTTTCATCCGTTACTAATTCGTTAACATCAACACCCTTAACCTGTTTAACTTCTTGTCCTTCTCTAATAAGTATATCTGTATCAAATATTTTTTTATTGGCGGCAGCTTTTTCAACATCAATAGGGTCAGCATGTCCGCCTTTAATAATTAATTTTTCTAAAATATCTCTGTGTTTTTTAACTTTACTGTAGTTAAATCTTCTTGGAAAATAATCAAGGACTTCAGATTCTTTAGAAAAAACTCCCACTTTATTACCTAATTTAAAAATAGGTTTTAAAACATTTTCTTTAATGTCCATTGCGGCTTCAATAAGCTCCGGAGAAATAGCCTGACCTTCATATTCTTTTAGTTGAGGGTTTTGTATGACTGCTCGTATTCTTCTTTCATCACCTTTAGAGATTCGTCCCATCCATCCCCATCTATCTAAAGTTTTTAAAGCATCTCCTAAGGCATCTCTAAATTGAGCTTTTAATACCATAGCATCTTCACCAAAACTAAAGCCTTCTTCTGTACCTAAATCAACAGTTCTTACTTTGCCTTTATCGGCAATTTTAGTCATCGTATCAAAAGCATCATACCTAAAGACATTCAATGCCTTTTTAAAGCCGTCCTGTTCTGATAATGTTTTAGCTGTTTTTGCTAAAGCCTGTGTTGGTTTTTCAATAAAACCACGACTTAGTAAACCGGTAATAGTATTAGTATAATCTTTAGGTTCTTTTACTTTCGTAGCTTCTTTACCAAATTTTTCACCGTCAACAAAATCCTGTACGTTATCGATAGCTTTATCAGTTTTGATGATTATGTCTTCATCACTGTATTTTGCTAACTTATCAACAAAAGTTTTAGAACCCATACCAGCACCAATTACACCACCAAGGGTACCACCAATAGTTCCGCCTAATGCAGTTGTCAGACCTACTTCACCCCAATCAATCTCGTCTCGGACATTGATGTTGACATCGGTACTTTGGTCCATGTAATTATGAATACCACCAAAACTTGCTCCTTCTAATGCGGCTACTCCTGCTGGTCGTCCTGCTGATTTTGCAGCGGCTTTTATACCAGATTTAATATATGTTTTAACTCCCTGTTGGGCGGCAACTCTAGCTGCTTCTTTTGCTGCAAAACTAGTTCCGCCTGTAAAAGGAACCATAACCATAGCTAAAAGGTTTAAAGGGTCTCCTACTAAATCCCACGCAAAATTTCTAGCAAAGCCTAAAGTTTCTCTAACTCCTCTTAATTCAGCATTATCAAATTGTTCTCTTAAATAAGCATAATCTTGTTTTTGTTGTTGGGTCCAATTGCCTGATTCAAAACTACGGACTATAGCGGAGGATAAGCTATAATCAGAATCTCTTAGGTATTCAAAAATATTTTCATTTTTACCTATACCTTCTAAAAATCTTTCGGCTGCAGCAGAAAACTCTGGGTCTCTTTCTAACTCACTAATACTTTTTTTACGAGGAGCTTGATTAGGTCTTTTAAAAGGAACATTGCCTGTATAGTCTTCATCAGACGTTACAGTTATTTGGTTTGGAATAGTTGATTGAATAGGTTGAATAGGCTGAATAGGCTGGATAGCCTGTTGGTTTTCATCTTCTAATTCTTTTAATTGTTTGAGAAAATCTGAATCGGAATAAATGTTGTTCATTATAATATCTTTCCTAAATTAATAGTAACTTTGCTTCCTTCACCTTCGCCACTACCGAAGTACTTTGCTACATTTCTAGCTTGAGAATAAGGATTTAATCCTGCATTCTTTACTCCTTTTAGAAAATCAGTAAAAATAAATTGACCTTGTTTATCATTAAAATTATATTGGTCTTCGATAATAACGTTACCATTATCATCAGTTTTAATAACTGCTTGTCCAATAGTTGTTTTCATAGAATATGAAGGGTCTTGTAGCTTTCCGTACATATCAAAGAGATTCATTTTACCACCGCCAACATCAGCATATTGATTTTGACCCGTTTGATAATCGTCATAAGTAATTGCATCGCTACCACGAGCTTTAGCATTTTTAACAACTTGTACTAATGCTTCTCTTTCTTTACTAGATAAATCATCAACTGTAATATCTTCGCGACCTCCAAACAAATCATGGAAAAACTGCCTAACATTAAGTGGCACTGTTTTATCTCTTTCTCTTGGAGGAGGAGCCTTATCTCCGGCTTTAATAGCTTTTCTTTCTTGTGCTTTACCTTCTTCTAAAACAAACTGTGGTCCAACGAACTCTTGTTTTTGGATTTGCACAGCTTTGTTATTTTCTTTAATTTTAACTAGGTCTTCTTGCATCTTTTCCAGTTTGTCTTCTGGTTTATTTACAATTAATCTGGACCCAGCAAAAATTAAATCTGGATTGTCAATCTTATTATCTTTGACTAACTGAGAAACTGTTGTATCAAATTTCTGAGCAATCTGCGATAATGTATCACCTCTTTTAATTCTATACTTCATTAGTATCCTAATAACCTTTCAAGTTCTTCGTCTCTTTCGATATTAAATTGTTTTAAATACCTGTTATAAAAAAGTTCTTTTTGTTTTTGGTTAAAGTCGCCTAAACTTGTTACTACTTCTCGACCACTTTCGTCTTTCATAATAACACTATTGACTGGAGGATTATCACTCAATACTAACTCTAAGAAAGCCCTATTAAATGCTTGGTCATTACCTCTTGAAAGACCTTGTGTAACTTTATCAATTTCACCTTCTAGTTCTAAAATTCTTGCTTTATCAGAGTCACTATATATCTCCTTAGAGATTAATCCTCTGTATTCTTGAACTAAACTATCTCTTTGATTGTCTAACATATCATAAACAACTTCTTCAAGTCTTGGAGCCTTAGCCTTAGTTTTAACTTGTTCTTCTGCTTTAATATATTCTAGTATTGGATTTTTCTTATTAAATTCTTCTCTTACAGCAGCACCCATCTTTTGCAATCCTTCAGGAGTTTGAATTGGATAGTAAGCATAGCCTCCTCCGGTAACACCAAAATCAACAAATCTTCCTGATTTAGCTAAAAGTCTTAATGATTCTGCATCTAACTCTTCTCGTGTATATCTAGGATAATCTAAATCCGGTCTTGTTTTTTTCAATTCTGCTGCTCTTACTTCTTGTACGTACATTAAATAATCTGTCATGGTTGCGACATCTTTAGCAATTGCTACTTCAGGACGTACATTTTCTCGAACAGTATCATCTAAATTTCTAATATCTATTGCACCTGTTAAAATAGTTCCTTGTCCAAATCTATCTTTTGCTAATACCTTAGATTTTTTAGATTCGTTACCATCTGGATTAAATACGTCTACTACTAGCTCTTCATAACCACCATTAGCCAATCTACTAGATATCATTACAGACTCACTATTAATTTTGTCGGCATCTGGGTCCCATCCAGTTTTTCTAAAATATTTATCTATGTTTTGGTCATCGACAATATTTTCATATGCAGCATCTTGATATTGCGAAGCGGTTGAGGATTGAGCATAATCAATTAACTTATCTCTATTTTTTCTTCTTTTTTCTAGGTCATTAGCAGCTGTATTTAATTCAGATATTTCTGCGGCACCATAACCAAAAATTTTATTTAAAGCCTTTTTAAAGAAACTTTTCTTTGTAGGGTCATCATCTAATACTCTTAGTTTTGCTTCAAACTCTTTAAGTAATGGTTCATTAAATTCTTCAAATGTTTTAGAAGTTGCTAATGGGTCATTTTTTAATTTTTGCAATCTTTCTATTTCAGCATCTTTAATTTGTTGTAACACTGCATTAATTTCTTTTTGTAATTCAGGGTCACCATAATCGCCTCTGTTATCAAAACTTAATCCGGGTCTATTCATAACAAAGTTTGACTTATTAAACATAGATTTAGCATAATCGTTTAGATAAGCTTCTTGGTCTAATCCACCTTTATTGTATTGTTCAAGAGCAAGTCTGTCTTCTTCTCTTTTATCATATAAACCTTTATTGTGTTTTTTTAATTGCTCAAATTCTGCAACAACTTCGTTTCTATCTTCTAACCAATTTTGCTCTTGATTGGCTTTTAAGTTACCAAAGAAATTTAAAGCTACAGAAGCTTTTAAAGCATCTTGAAAACCTCTTCTATCTTGTTTTCTTTTTCGAGCCAATAATGCTCCGGCTATTTCACCGTATTGTCCACCACCTAAAATATCTTTCAAATCCATTATTTGTCTCCTCTATCTAACAAGCTTTTTTCTTCTGGTTCTCTAGCTGCAAGTAAGCTTGGAATATCTTCGTTAGCAATTTGTTCTCTAATATCATTAGGAATAGCACCTTCTTGGATATTACTCATAGCTCCAGATTTAATTTGTTCAAAAATAGTCTCAGCTTCTTTTAGCTTTTCTGCAATTTCTTCTGAATCTTCTTCATCAATATCATCGCCATCAATGTTATAAGCAATGTTAGCTTCTTCACCAATTGCCATAATGACATACATAATTGGCTCAACTAATAACAATAAAGAATTAGGGCTTATTTTACCTTCAACAAATTTAGCATAAGCAATAGAGATAGCTAAGTCACCGACACTTGCTCCTTCTGATAAAGCATCTACCATTGTTCTTACTGCTTCTGGTTGTAAAAGCTGATTAGTAATATGAGCCAGAGCATCCCTAGGGTTAGCAAATTCTGCTGGTGTTTCCCAAGGATATGGAGTATCAGGGCTATTAGTTAAAGATTGTCCCGGGATAGGACTACCTTGAGATTTTAACTCTACTAGTTCATCTAAACCTTCTGAAACATTTTTTCTACGTGCCTTAAATTTAGGAGAATCTTCAATATCATTTAAATCAATACCAGAATCCATTGCATCGTTAATAACTAAATTAACTGCTTCTGTTAAATCTCGTGAGAGAACGGGTTTTAAATCTCTTTGTTGTGCCATAATTTTATCCTGTAATTGTTACGGTTGGTTGCCTATATAAATCTCCTACATTAGCCATACCTAAATCACCTGTACCATAAGTCATATTTCTATATGCATCTCTGATATCAATTCCTAAATTTTGATAGTTAGCCTCAACATCATTGTATCTGTTGAGTGCTTGTTCTTCTGGGCTACCTGAGCCATATTGTCCTTGTGGGTCAGGCTCTCCCATTACTTTAGAAGCTAAGTATCCTCCAGCAACAGATGTTACTGCGGAGCCTACTGCCGAACCTATTGCACTTCCAACAGTACCTACTGCACGTCCAGTCATTTGAGCTGCTGCTTCACCAAACCCACTTAACGGTGCTGTTGCACCTGCTGGACCTGCAAAAGTAGCGGCTTGGGCTGTAGTACCTTTTAATATCTCTGAAGTTCCAAGTTTAGCTATTTCTTCAGAGCTTAATGTAGCTACATTACCTAACTGTGATACTTGTGTACCTTGAATATACGCATTGGCTTGGGATATTTTTTCAGCTGAACTTAAACCCTGTATTGCCGTAGCATCCATTCCCGCTGCTTGTAAAGTTTTAGCAGCAACGTCTGCTTCTTTAATAAATCCTAAATTAGCACCTGCGGTATATAAAGCTTCACCGGCAAAAGCACCTGCTTTCGAAAACGGAACAGTAAGTTTACCTACAACTGGTAATGAACTTATCCAGTTACCTGCTCCAATAATTCCCTGTACTATTGGGTTGGTACCAGCAGCAAGTCCGGGGAAAGCACTTAAGGCGGCACCTCCTGTTACCAAAGCAGCACCTACAATTGCTATAGTTTTAAGGAGTTTACTTTTCGTAATTTTCTTTACGACTTTCTTTACACCACTAACGAGTTTCTTAACTCCTTTTTTAACTTTCTTTACTACTTTCTTTAAAAATCCCATTTTTTCTCCTATCCAGTTATATCTTTAGTTATTAATGCAATTAAGTTTTCAATGCCCTTAGTACTACTACCATATCTACTTGGGTCAGAAGCTAGAGCAGTATTTACTAAAGTTGCTATTCTATTCTTTTCATTTTCAGTTGCTCGGAATGTATAGTCTGCATTATCTCTTAATTCCTGCCACATAAATGCCATTGCAGTTTGTGACATGTTAAATGCATTCTGAGCATTCTGCATATTAATAGCATTCTGTGCTGCGGTATCCGCTGTATTAACCTGTCTTTGCCACTGAACGTTAGAAGCTTTAACAGCTGCTTCGTTCTGAGCATTCCATTGATTTCTTGCAAAATCTTGGTTGGCATTGAATTGGTCAATCTGTGTTGATAGCTGAGCATTAAATTTATTTAAGTCAGCTTCTCTTTGTGCATCACGAGCTGCGGCTGCGTTATTTTGACTTGCATTAAATTGCTTCATAGCATTATTTTGCTGAGCATTAAACTGATTAATGTTATTAGCTAAAGATGCCATAAATTGATTTGTTTGCTGTTCATTAGCAGCACCAAATTGTCGAGCAGCATTTTGAGCAGCTTGGTCAGATAATAAAATCTGTTGAGCTTGTTGAGACTTAAGCATGTTAGCTTGTTGCTGATTGCTTAAGTTAGCTAAATCCATCTGTAAGAAGTTTCTAGCATTCTCAACTTTTAACTTAGTTAGGGCATCAAGATTTGCCATATCTAACGAAGCCAGTGCTGTCGCATTCTGCATAGCAGCTTGTTGCTCATTATTTAAATTTGTTAATGTAGCAGTTTGTAAGAACTTACTATTAGCTAAAGCTGTTTGTTGCTCGGCATTAAAGTTTGCCATGTCCATATTGAAGTTCAACTGAGCATTGGTCATAGCTTTATTTTGCTCAAAGCTTAATTCAGCAAGACCCATTTGTTGAGCTAACTGAGCATTAACCTCAGATATCTTCATTTTCTTATTTAGGTTAGCAAGTTCAGCTTGATTGGCTGCAGTCATGCTTTCACTATCAGCTTGGTTCTTAGCTGTTAAATTAGCAAGTGCTATTTTTTCTTCAGCACTTAATTTAGCAAACTCAGCTCTTTGTCTTAACTCAGCATTTTGTGATAACACATTAGCTGCTGTGGTAAGCTCTTGTAATCTAAATTGATTAGCTGCTGTAAAGTTTGCTGAATCTGCGGCTGCCTTTTCTTGTAGGTTAGCCAACTCCATTTGATTTTGAGCTGACATATTAGCTAGGTCCATTTGCTGAGCTAATGAAGCATTGGTCTTTTTAAAGTCTACAAGAACATTTAAGTTAGCCAATCTTGTTTGTTGCTCTGCGGACATGTTAGCCCTATTGGTAGCATTCAACTCTGATAAGTTAGCTAATTCAACTTTTAAAGCAGCATCTAAGTTAGCTTCTTCCATTCGCTGATTAAGTTCAGCTTGTCTGTCTTGTCTAGCAACGGTAGCTTGATATTCAGTTAATCTTGCTTGTTGCTCAGCACTTAGGTTTTCTCTCCCGGCAGCATTGAGTTGTTCAAGATTTGCTATATCCATTCTCGAACCAGCATCTAAATTAGCTATAACAGTTTGTTGTCTTTGTGCAGACTCTTGCATAGCTCTTTGCTGTTCGTTCTGTAAGTTTTGTAACCTAACTTGTTGCTCCTGCTGAGCAGTGGTCATAATAGCTTGTTGTTCAAACTCAGCCTGTCTAATCTTAACTTGCTGAGCCATTTGTGCGGTCTGCGAAGCTGCTGTTTGTCTATTAGCCAAGTTAGCCATTCTTTGTTGCATGACTTGACTTGCTTGTTGTAAGTTAGCCTGTTGCTCATTACTTAAATTTTGAGTAGCTCTAGCTTGAAGGGCTTGAGCATTTGATTGAGCTATAGGTAATGCACTTTGAATAATTGCATTAAATAAAGCATCTCTACCTACTGTAGAAGCTCTTAAACCTCTTCGTGCCATCATAGAATTTACAGCATCAACTGCTGGTCTAGCCCATGTAGGTATTTGGTCTTCTTCAATACCTGCAAGTAAGCCTTCCATTTGTGTTGACACTAAAGCTTCTTCTGGTAAAGC
>Ga0255768_10000837_pt1 | contig 32190 bp, 46 predicted proteins | sample 071ome_33_FD_179983 | JGI IMG/M metagenome (GOLD analysis project Ga0255768, IMG submission 179983) | Coastal salt marsh microbial communities from the Groves Creek Marsh, Skidaway Island, Georgia - 071412AT metaG (version 2) | ecosystem: Environmental > Aquatic > Marine > Intertidal zone >...
CAACAGTTTGCACCAGAGTTGTGATATCAGCCCAGGTTAGCGCATCAACGTCAGTACCAGCCGAAATATCGACATTGCCGACGCTGCCATTGTTCAAGATACCTGTGGGTTGACCAGAGGAACCAGAACCTTGGATAGCGTAGTATTCGATCTTATCGGCAATAGAGCGAAGAAGGTCGTCTTGCACGATTTGCTCGATTGATGGGATCGACTCAAGAGCCAACAAACGCGATACTTGAGCATATGCACCAAGTGTGCGTGGCTGAAGCGTTACAGCCGCATCTGTTGGAGACTGATCGGAAACATCAGCAGCTTCTTCAACAAATCCCGCTGCTGCACCCGTAGCTATCTTAGGGATGGAGATGCGGTTTGTTAAGCCACCCATGAAAGTTACACCAAGAGCGGCCATAACTTGCTTTGCGCGAAGAGCTTCGATGAAAAGATCACCACGCTGGATGGTTGGAACAAAGCTATCTGATACGTTTTCGCCAGTGATACCGCCAGTGGCAGCAGTTGTCATAACGCCAGATCGCCATGCAAAATCAGGAACATATACACCCTGCGATGCTTTGCCTGTGCGACGCTCGATTTCTTGGTGCATTTCGCGCTCGAAACCAGCTTCCGACCAATCGCCACGAACCTGTGCTTGAACCATACGGCCCAAAGAATACTGGCGCTTTTCTGCTGGCTTGGCTTCGACTGCTGCTGGATTTACATCAAGAGGCTTGCTCTCAAGTGCGTCCAACAACTCACCCCGGAATTGCTCGACAGAGATGCCGCGCTCCAGAGCTTTGTCACCAAGATCTGCTTTGTTATGACGGCGAGCGAGTTTCATTATCTCGCTTGCGTTGCGATGAGCGACCTGAGCAGCCTCAGCCCGTACCTCATCGAGATTTACTTCATCAGCCATTTTGGCCTCCTTTACTTCGATGGTTTGGTTTAAGGGTTGCGGAGCCGACCGCCCTACCCCGACATTTTGACTTCTGTCAGCGGGTATTGAAACGATTGAAATCTCCATTGGAGTTGTCCGAACCCGATAGATCTCCTCGGAATCGTCTTTCTCCTCGATCCGCCCGTCAATACGATATCCGACTGAGATATTTTGCCGAATTCCGTCGAGCACGTCAGTAAACACTTCTGAAGAAAGTGACGATCTTCCGAACCTCACTGTAGCGCGAAGACGACGCGCACCTTCATCCAAGTCTACCGATTCCACAACGCCGATTTGTCGCTCCATATCATGATCGAGTAGGAGCGGCGCACGACCACTATTTAAAAATGAAAGATCCATTGATCCGGCGCGATGGTCGATTACTTCCATACCAAAGCTGCGCTCAACAGGCTCTTCACTAGAAACCCCAAGTCTGACAGTCCGGCGTTCTTCATCGATCACTCCAGGCTCAAAATGGAATGAACGCTGTTCGAGGTTGGATCGATCAAAGCGCTCTACCTCTTCCTCTTCACGCTCTACTGTCGCTGCTTCAAATTCTATTGGTTCCAATTCATGTTCCTCCAGCCATTCTCGCGCTTCGCCTTCGCTAAACACATCAGCATCAAATCGAACCGCTTGAAGCTCACTTTCACCCTCTTTTATTCCATAGATGAAATCTACGCCAGTGGCGGCATTCTCTCTAGCGAACTCATCGTATTGAGCCGGATCAGTTATTCGAGCGGCGTGTTCATTTGGATAAGGTCTTGCCTCTTCTTGCATATAACCTCGCTCCTCTTCATCTATGTTCTTCATGCGTTCAACGCGAGCATTTGCCCAGGATTGGCCAGAATTACCACCCCATAAAGCCCAAGCAATTCGCCCAGCACTGGGGTAGCCATCTTCACCAGGAGAATAACCTTCGCCCTGCTTATCAACTTCATGCCTAGCAAAATAGGAAGCCATTCGCTTCACTGTCTCTGGTGATAACTCTTGGCGATTCACTAATTGACGCGCTCTAGCAACGCCAACAGCAGTTCCACCTCGACCAAATTCAGATCGCCAATCTAGGCCACGTTGTGCCTCTTCAGCCATCGCCTCAGTTGGTTTGGTATCGATATCGATGCCTTTATACGTTGCCATCATCGCCCCCATCAGTCATGGCCGGAGCTTTAGGAGCGCCGAAAGGCTCGAAGGTCATATTTAAACCAAATTGAGCGGCAAGTTCCTTATCTCTGCTAATCTGGCTGAATGTTTCTTCAACATCTCTACCATAATGACCAGCAACATCTTGCATCGATAAAATTCCATTCTGCAGACCAACGACTGCAGCGTTCATCTCTTTGAGAGGATCGACCCAATTCCATCCACGGCCTCGGAACATTGCATTATCTGCAAACTTGTCGAGCTTGGTTGCTGGGATTGGAATGGCTCCAAAGTCCATCGCAGTTAGTAACCACTCTCTAAATACAGGCTCGACAAAATGCTCGATCATAAATTGTTGTAATGCACGATAGCCATCGCGCTCATCCAAAGCACCTTGTCGGATCGATGAGTAATTGACGCTCGATAGATCGTTCGATAGCGCTGCATAGCTAACACCAAGACCAGAGGCGATACCTCGAAGCATTGCTGACTCAAATTCACCGAAGCCAACATTAGGATGTTTAGGATCGAACATCTCGAGACCATACCCGGCAGGCAGAGCGTGCCAAGATCCAGGCTGGGTATCTATGACAGGCTCGTAGTTACCGTTCCCATAACTATCATCTCCGACATATTCATCACCGCCCGGCGAAGTTATGATACCCATCTTCGATGCACTAATTCTAGCAGCAATCAATTCGGCTTCTCTAAATGCCATCAGTTGTTTCATCGCTGACAATGCTGGTGTCATAAATGGCTCGCCGCGTGTTTGATGCGATCTACTTGGCATATAAATGTGAAGGATTTCTTCAGCCGGGACTCGAACATGACGCTGCTGGTGGTTGGTGAAATAACGATCACCAGGATGAGCGGTTAGCACCCAATAAGCGACGATCCGATGAGAGCGGTTCATTTCCACACCCATCCGAATATGACCACCATTGTCGAGCGTTTCGTTCTTCTTTTCGTCGATCAAATCCGCTTCGAGAAGCTGTAACGCAAAACCATCACGATATTGCTTGCCTCGAACCTTACGAACAAAGCACTCGCCATCTCTGGCCATCGTTTCGATAACGTGACGCTGTAGATCGAGCCATGACATTTTTCCATCGATGGTTGGGTTTCCTAATCTACCCCAAGCACGAAAAGCGTTCTCTATGATTGTATTGCCAGCTTGATCTAGCGAACCATCAGAATTACGAGCCTTAACTTGCAGATGAAAACCTCGATCACCAACCACGTTAGTCTTTAGAAGTTGCATATAGCGTCGAGCATATTCGTTATCGCGTACTAATTCTCGACTGCGATTACGTAGTGTTTCTAATGTGAATCTTAATTCACTATCGGCACTGTTGCTCGATCCACCAAAATCACCAAAAAGCCGACCACCTCTAGCTCCGGCATATGAACGTCTTCTTAGCTTTGTCTCTTCTTTTCGGCGAAACCGATCCCAAAAGGCCATATCTAAAACCTCGCCACGATTGTTGCGCCAGTTGGCAAGCCTCGACGAATGCGCTCTTTGCGCCGCTCCATCAATAATTCGCGCTTGTAATAATCACGCCACTGGACAAGCTCTGTTGGAGCCATCTTCGACAGTGATCGACCATTGATCGAATAGCTTAAAACATCAGCATCAGCCCGACCTTGCAGAACTGTCTCAATCTTATCGAGCATAATCTCTGCATGGCTTCGAGGGTCGCTTTGATTGACATCGAGATCAACGATTGCAGTAAAGTCGCCTCGATCAATTACTATCCGCTCGCTATCGCTATCTCTAACGATCTCAAGTTGCCAATGATAATAGCCTGGAGTGAAAGCAGCACTATCGACGCTGGAAACTGTAAACAAATAATCGTCGTTATATGCAGTACCAGTTAGCGTTATTTCACTAGCACCGCCACCAGTGATCCGAGCAACATATGTCGCAGTGTATAAACTATTGTCATAATCAGTGCCGATATCAGTTCTACGCCACTGGATGCGATCACCCACTACTATTTCGATAGGTTCCGTTGTTGGAGAATTTGCTGGATCGAATAAATTTGCCACCCACTACCTCCAACTAGTTGCAAAGTTGCGTCGCACTCTTGGCACAACCCGCTCGGTTTGTTGCTGCGGTGGCTTCTCCCTTGCCTCCGCTTCTTTCTGCGATAGCGCTTTCATGTTTATGTTTGCAATCGCAAAAGCTGCTAATGCATACACTCTTAAATCCAGCGCTTCATTCCTGGCCCTTGTCTTTTTCCACTCGCGCTTTCTAAAACCCTTCGAGAACTTAGTAACGATTTGCTCTGCCGTTAATTGCTCAAAATACTCATCGTCATAACGCGCTGGAAAATGACAATACCCAGGTCCAGGGATGTTAATCTTTAAACGCGCGTATATCAACTCTTTCGCAGTGTCAACTCCAACGGGGAAAAGTCTGATCTTTCCAATATTGTTTCTAGCGGGTCTTCCGACAATCGGTTTACTCTCTCCGGCAATACCCTTAACCGCAAATATTCCGCGCCTTTCACGGGGTCTAACAAAGTCATAAACCGCTTGTGTGTAATGACCGCCACTGTCGATTGCAGCGCATCTAATATTTAAAAGTTTTCCATCATCACGCTCGAACTTCTGTCCTAAGTATAAATCTAAATCTCTCCAAATTTGCGGAGCGCTAGGGTCGCCATAAATGATATGGTGATCGATGCTCCACGTTTCAGCCTCATTGACGCCATGACCTAAAACCTCAATCTCTAATCTGTCGTTCTGCGTATCGATGCCAGCAGTTAGCATTAAAACATCGTTTGGAACGCCATCGTAATCTTCGCCGCGACCAGGGATTTCGTCATCCTTAACCCCTTCACCTTGCTCCTCCCACGTCTCACCGAGAAAGGTATTAATCCACACCCTCAAAGTCTCTGGCATTTTCTTAGCTTCGAGAAAGTCTCTAGCAGCGTCACCCAATGCAATCCAGGGTGAATACAGGCCACTCAGTCTAAATCCGGCGGTTGTGTTTCCAGGCTTGTCAGCGATCCATTCACCTCTTGAGATAGCTTTGTATCGAGCCGCATCATGCCAAGTTGAGCCGCAACATTCACAAACATAAATCGCTTTCGTCGGCTCACCATCCGGCCAATGCACTTGTGACCATTTTAGCGTTTGCTTTTCGCCACAATCAGCACATGGAACCCAGAACTGACGTTGATCGCTATCGAGATATTCTGCCTCAATACGGCTTGCGTCCTTAACAGTTGGCGTTGAAACGATGACAATCTTGGAGTTCCAAAAGGTTGTAGCTCTTTTTTCTGCAAGCCGGAGAGGATCGCCCTCAGTTCCGGCGCTACTAGGCCATCTATCCAGTTCGTCAGCAAGCACAACTCGAATTGGACGAGAGGCAAGCCCTGCTGCTGAATTACTGCCAACGATGTTGATTGATCCCCCTGGGAATTGCTTCGATAGAGTTGTGTTACCGCTATCTCTAGATCGAGGATCTTTAACTTTACCTTTAAGCGCTGGTGTGTCTCGAAGCATTGGAGCCAATCGATCTTTCGAGAAAGCCTGTCCCATAGAGAGTGTCGGCTGCACGCAGAGTATCGGGCTTGCATCCTGATCGATACAATAGCCGATGATGTTTAGCAGCACTTCAGTTTTGCCAACTTGAGCCGATGACATAACGATTACGCGCCTAACAGTTGGATCGCTGCAAGCATCCATGATTCCGCGACTATACTCAGCGCGAGAAGTGTACCAACGCCCAGGCTCCGCAGATGACTCAGGGGATAAACGCCTTTCAGCGTCAGCCCATTGGCTCACCGTCATCACTGGAGGCGGCTTTAGCATCTCTGCCACTTGCATCATAAGACGCATCATCTGTGACTTCTTGTGCATACTCATTCACCCACCCAGATAATTCTTCTAACGCTTCATAGATTTGATCTTGGATCATTTGCTTGCAGATCGAGGGGTTGTCTTCAACCGCAACAACCGGAGCTAATTTAGCTGGCATGGCAAGCAATCGAGATTTGCAAGAGGCGATCACCTCGGACCATGCATCAGAAACATCTTCAATCGATACAAGTGATCCGCGTTTTTCTTCAAGCTCAATTTCAACAAGCTCTGCTTCCGCCGCTAATTTACGACCACGCTCTGCATTTAGATCAACGACATTCGGACCAGCGATATATTTACTAGCAGCCGGGATAACATCTCGAAGCAAATAATATTTACGATTACCGCGCGTTTCGATGGGATTTATGCCAGTCAAAATTTCGCGCATCTTGCGATTATCGATGCCTAATTCTGCTGACAATCGTCCCGGTGTGTATCGGTCTGATCCGATCTCTGGCTTGGCAGTCATGTGATCCCTCTTTGAAATTTTCTGTCGCTAAAAAAGTATCGGGGTCGCGCGTTACCCGCATAGAGGACCGTTTGGAAGGACCCGCAAGCCAAAAAATAATCATTTTTGAAATTATATTTCAATTTTTACCCGCTTTCTTATTTTTTTTAGGAAACTGGGGTTCGTTTGAATGAGTCCATCTTTGTTCCTTTTTTGAAATGCTTTGCGGTCTTGATTGCTCTGTCAAATTGTTTGTTAAAGTTGCGCCCCAGGTCACGTCTAAAGATTACACTACCATCTTCAAAGAACATAAAATTCTTATCAATCTTTACAGCGGTCTCAAACGTGTAAAGTCTTTTGATTGGTAGACGCGCCTTGCCTTCTCTCTGCCAGATACCAAACGCACCAGATGGCATCGTTGTCACAAATGTCCTTGGTTTGTTTACTACCTTCCTTGCCCTCCATGCATCAGGTACACCGCGACCACGCCTTCGATCTTTAATCTGCCATGATGGAACAGCGAGATGACCTGACCTTGGTTTCTTTATTCCACCTTCAGCGTGTAGATTAAGATTTCCTCTATAAAGCCCTCTAATCTTTACCTGATATAGTGATGCATGAAGATCGCGCTTCTTAGCTTTCTTTACTCGAAATGATTGGCCAGCAAATCTTTTGTCTCGAACAGCAAACGCTCGATCAAATGTCTTACCAACAATCTGTTTACGCATTGCAAATGCCGTGTCGTTCAAAGTATTCGCAAAAGCAAATGGAAGCTGCTTTCTTTGAAAGTTATCCAGCCTCCTCTCCAACTCCAAGTAATTCGCTTTGACGTTCAACTCCATGCGTTATCTCACCTCCACAACCAGCATAACCAGCAAGATCTACCCAGCTATCTCGATGATCTGGTGTTTGAATCAATCGAGCCATCTTCAGTGCCGCCAAGCATAGAGCAACTTGAGCTGGTGTCACGTCCTTCTCTAACAGCACAGACCAAAGCCCAGCAATCCTACCAAAATTCTGTTCGACAGTGCCATAGCTCGAACCACGCTCCGAAACAGCGTTCATTGCGTCAGTTAAAAGATTGAACCTTTCTTTGGACATAAAACCCCTCTCAAATCAATTTTAAGCGGCCTACAGTGGCCATCTCTAAGTTTCTGCTACGACCATGCCCTAGAATGGCACATCATCATTCAGTGACGCTCTCTGGCCTTTTTCGGAAATTTCTTTGATCGATGCATCTGGCATCAAATCTTTAACCTCCCCGATCCAACGACCCGCATCGTCAGCAGCAATAATAGCAGCAATCTCTCTTGCGCTAAAGCATCGAACTCCATGTTTTTTGCTGTAAGCTCCGGCTTCTGCGTCAGTTCTGCAAATAGCAATCACGCTACCATCAGGCATTGGAGCCTCGAAGCAATCGCCTTGAATCGGTTTCTCTCCATTAGCGATAGCTGCTTCAGCAAGGATTGCATACGAGCGAGCTAAACCAGCACAAGCCTTCTCGACGCGCTCAACCGATCTATCAGCAAGAGCGGTTGTTAGCCGATCCATCTGTTGCAGATATTTCACCGCAAGATCGGGACCAGCGATCTCTGGCAATCTTCCCACGCCCCACTCAGCTTCGTATTGCGAACAAACTCGATCATGCTCTGCCATTGCCGCTCTTATTCGATCAGCCTGTCTTTCCGATCCAAGAAATTCTCTCCAGATTGATCCTGGTGCTTCTGGTGCTCGTTTAACTTGTCTTCTCTTTTTCAAAACTCTCTCCATTGCCATGTTTCACTCAATGGTTGCCTTTCCCCCTAAAGGGAGGAAAAAGGGCAACATCTGAGTATTGAGCAAAAATGTTGCCTAATGTTGCCTATGTTGCCTATTCCGCAATCTAAACCATTGATAACAATAAACAAAATGTTTCCTATAGGTTGCCAATGGTTGCCGTGCGCTTTAACGCCGATTTCAGATGTTGCCTAAGATGTTGCCTATTTTTATTTATCTTCTTTGCGTTCAATAAAGTGGTAACTGAGATCGATAAAATCCTGCAAATTTCGCGTCTTGAGTGACCTTCTTGAGTTAATCTCTCAACATCTTCCAAAAACTTGCTTGGATCGATAGGCAACCTTCCACCCATCCCATATCGGCAAATTGTGCCATTTACAGTGCGATTTATCTGGGGATATGTGATCGAGAATTGGAATGTGTCGCGCTGATCTTGCTCGATGGAAACCTCTCGACCCGCCATTTGATTCCTATAAATTAGATCATCAGCAGCATCATCAATGGTTGGATACCAGCAAATCTCTTCGATCTGATCTTGCAATTCTAGCTTATAAATCATGCTCTATTCTCTCCCTTCGAGCGTTACAAATACCCGGCGCAAAACATATGACCGAGCCATTGATAAAACAAAGTAGCAGGCTGTTATCCATGTTGCTTCGAGCATCGATGGCTCCAATCCAAACAACGGCAAGCATAGATAAGTGAATAGCCAAGAAACCAGCAAACCGATGATGGCATTGGCTTTAGCTTCGATGAAGCTCATTCTCCGGCTTTGCATTATTTCTCTTCTTCGAGCTTTTGTTGCAGATAGGTTTCGATGCTAATTCGACGTTTCTCAGCAGCCGCTTCTGCGCGATTAAATGCCTCGACTGATAGCGTTAATCGAACCTGTATGCGACGCCTTAATGACCCACGCCTGCAAGCCCTAACTCGAACACTGGCCTCGTTGCAGCCCAGCATGATCGCAATATCTTTTGGGTGATAACCCGCACCAATTAGATCATCGATCTTTTGTGTGTCGTTACTCATCGACGTAACTCCAAATAGAAAATGTGAGTGCCGACTTGCTCGATCTTCTGCATCTTTGGTGACGATGCCCACCCTGGTTGCACCCACTCTGCATGGTAATGCGTAGCGCCCATATTCTCCCAGGGAGTATCGAAGGCTTCTTGAACTACGCGCATTGAGCGTTCCCATGCCTTGCGCTCTCTAGGCTTGTCGCTCTTACCATCCCAATAAAATGAGAAAGCGTTGCGCTGCTTTACGACAGAGCAAGCGTCATCTGGAAAGCCACTATGATTCACTCGGTTTTTAATGACATGAACGATTTGGCGTTGCGCCTCTTCCGGCTCTGAGCGGCTCTCGAAATAAACCGCAAGAGCATAACAAACAAAAGCTGCTTCCAACATTTAATCTCTCCCGTATTTGTTGGATGGCGTCTCAAAAAGACTAATTAAAACCTCGATCAATGCAAGAAAATTATTCATTGTTAAGCTAACTTGTCAGCAAGTACTTTAAGCAATGTTTGCTTCGTCCAAGCTTTGCAAATCATTTTTGGAACTTCCCCACTTGTATCCCTGGCAACCCAATCAGAAGCTCCACCACCTTTTGTTACAGTGATATGCTCGAAGCCCTTAACACACCATTCAGCGTGAGCAGTACCGAATCCGTTTCCGAGCCATTCAGTTGAGCTTACCTTGGTTAATTTAAGCATTTGATTTCTCCCTTGTTGATGATGTTAATCTAATATTAACAAACAGGGATTGCAATAGGCAAAAGCAAAAAAAGTGAAAAAAAAGTAAAAAAAAAGAGGGGACCGAAATCCCCCCTTAATCCTCTCAAGCTTCGTTCATTTTAAGAGCGCGCCGCAATACTCGATCACGCTCTGATTGCTTCAAGCTAGAAATCACATTCAGCACTTTGATCGCATATTGCCTCTCATGCTCTGCGAGGAATGTGTATTTCTTAGGCTTCGATAGACCCATCTTTTTGATGGTCTCTGGATCTAGATCTTCGATGTTTAAACTCATTATTTCTTCCCTTATTCAACGTCGATTTGTTCGACAGTAAAAATCACATCATCAGCAGCAAAGAATGTTGAATAAAACCTGTTCATTTCAGTTTTAACAACGCCACCATGCTCTTTGTTGATGAGGTCAATCACAACGGTAATGGCTTTTTGACGGCCAGAATAATGACCGTGTGTGATGCCATATTCGCCTTTATTGGACATTATTTTATAAACGTACTTCATTTTCGATTTCTCCCGTTATCGATAATTGTTAATACAAAATTAACATTATCCTGTAAATAGACGTCAACGAAAAAATTTCACTTTTTTGCAATTATTTTTTATGCATCGATTTAAGTTGCTGATATTGTGTCGAAAACTGGAGAGAAAAAATGTCAAAATGGACCGCTGTAGCGTTTAGATCACCAGCAACCGACAATGTTTGGATTGCTTACAACAAACCCGAAACCGTCTCGAAAGCCACAATCGACGCATATATCCGAGCCGACAAAGCTGGTCATATCTGGTTGATGCATCGCAGAGTCGGGAAGATGGGAATGAATTATTTTGAGTTGGTTATTCGGGATAGAAAGAAAGTGGCCCGCCCCAAGGTTCACGGGAGAGGAACAACCAAGGGACGGGCGCGATCAGTCGAAGCGCCAGGGAAGGAAACGCTCGACCGATTACATTAACGGCGCACCCACACAACGCCGTTATCGATTGCAATATAGCCTTTTAATTGAAGCGCGTCTCTAGCTTTGGATCGATTTGATGCGGTGGCATCTGGAGCTTTTTTGACGTGTTCCTTGTGCCACGCATTTACCGCAATCTCGTTTTTGTTGCTATCGATCAAAAGGTTGTTGAGTGCATCGAAGGCTATTTGTTCTCTTGGCGTCAGTTTCTTCCTCCGATCTCGCTCGATGTCACTATCAACCTCGACCAGAACTGCACTCGATCCACCTGAGATAGCCACTTCCTCCAAAACAAACTTCATTGGCATTGGCTCTTGAGCGGCATCTTTCTGTTTATCGGTCTTTACCTCGATAATACCAACATCGTCTTTCTTAACACTCAGAATAGCGTCACTGGCACCTTCAAGCGCGTTTGAGCCACGAAGGCCTCTATCGATAGCTTTACCCGCATGATGCACTCCTAGCACCGTTGCTCCGGTTGCTGACATTAACGCTCCACAAGCTCGAACAAACCCACCCATTTCTTTTGCAGAGTTCTCTTCACCACTAAAGCTTCGAGCGACTGTATCAACGACAATCATCGACACGTTGAATTCGACGTTTGATATGGTGCGGATCAGTTTCTCTATATTTTCCGGTTCGATAAAATCGATGGCTGTTCGCATAAATCGCAAATCACAGTGATCCGAAACCTGATTGTGACTATACCAAGCTCTAAGCCTCTGACCGACCCCACCAAAACCCTCAGAAGCTAGGTATATCACACCTCCCTTTTTTGTTTCTTTAGAGCGCCATGAGCGGCCATGAGCGATGCAAAGCGCCATATCTAGAGCAAGGAACGACTTACCCGCCCCTGGAGTGCCGTAGATCATTGCAAGGCTGTTTTTAGGAATAAGCCCATCGATCAAATATGAAACCGGAGGCATCGTCATTGCATCTTCAGCGGTTAAAAGCTCATAAAGCTCCGAACCCTCTGGTTCCTCTGCAATCTCGATCTCTGGCTCATCATCCTCTTCTGGATCATATAAGTTAGTAGCTTTCACCAGTGCTTTTAGCTCTTGGACTGTATTGCCATCACGCAACCAATCAACGATATCACCTTTTGGACCCAATCCCGGCAACTCGACAATCTTGATCCAATTACCTTGATGGATGCGTCGAGCAATTTTTAAAGCATGGGCGCGACCAGCATCATCATTATCAGGCAGTATGATTATCTTTCGACCAGTAAACCATTGATCGAGTTCTGGCTTCCAATTACCAGCACCACCATGCGAAGTCGTTACAAGCAGCCCTTCTTTTCGTAGTGCGTCGCAAGCCTTCTCGCCTTCAACGATATAAAGATTTTCCATAGGTCGAGAGAGTATGTCCGGTAGATGATATGGTAGCGCTTCGATGCCCTCCATCGAGTTTCGCCATTGACCATCAGAACCGCGTGATCGTTGCCTAAATGTTTTTGGTTCGTATCGAAGAACCTGATAGCGAACTTCGCCGTTTTCATCAATGTAATCATAAGCGCAAGCCAACCACTCATTAGGTTTTACTTTGTCAGCTTGGCCACCTTCGACTCCAAATTTCTGTTCGAGGATTGCACCAACTTGAGCATCAGCCCCTTCTTCGCGTCGGATTAAATCAACGACGCCACCACCCTCTTGCGCCTCAAAATCAAAATAACACCCGCGCTTTATATCGATGGTCCTAGAGCCATGATTTCCCCAGCGCCATTCAGTGCCTCTTCTTGATTGCGGCTCTCCCCAGTAAGCTACCGCAACTTCAGCCATTACTTGACCGATGTTTGCTTCCATTCCCTTGCTCCCGTGAAAATAAAGAGCGGGACTAACTCTCCAATCAATCCCGCCCTTAGTTAATTAAAACAACTCGTCGTCATCGCTTTCGACTAGCGGTTTCGGAGGAGGAGGAGGAGGCGGAGCTTCTTTCTGAGGCGCATCGATGGAACTAGGTCCACTAGCGATTTTGTCCAAAGCATTATTTTCAGTCCAACCAACAATCGAAAATACCGGAGCTTTAAACCTAAGTATTCCATTTCTGCCTTCCATTTCGATTGTTTCTGGTTTGCCTATTTCGACGATTGGCATTTTGCCAGGATTAGCGCCTCTCTCTTTAATCCATTGATCGTGAAGTTGGCTGATTGCTTTTCTCACTGTTTTTGCAGTGTGACTAAACTGGCGAACTCCGAGTGATTTGTTTCCAAGTGTAATTCTAAATCCTGGTTTGTGTTCTACACTTGGACGATCTGGAGCGCCTTCGCCATGTTTCGCCATTGCCATATCAACATGGCCTTGACCGATTAAGATCCAGCCCTCTTCGATGTTTGCTAGGTCCATAACGACTTTCGCTGGAACATCGATCTCGACTCTGCTTCTAACCCAACCAGAGCCATCGTTTTCAGAATTGTGCGCTAACCATTCTCCGGTTGTTGCAGCATAAGTGATTATCGGCAAGAAATCGCCACCACCGCCGGAGCGTGGTTCATCTAACATTAAACCCATTTGGATTTTCTCCCATTAGTTCAGACGCCACCATTGCAAAAGTTGGAAGTGACATCTCTACCCAGGATCGCCATCCCTCGTCTTTTGTCAAGAAAATATTTATAGGGACCCGCACAATAGTATCGCATCGATCAAATCGATAAACTAAAGCTGGCCATTTAGACTGCGCTCTAGCGGCGTTGCAAGCCTGTTCCCACCAACCCGATCTAGCTGTAGTTCCAGAAGCATATCGCTTGCACTCGATCACAAATGGGAAATCAGGATCATCAGGAACTAAATCGCCTCTCGATGCTGATCTGTATTGTTCCAAGTCGCGCTTAAAACCAACGCCAGTTAAACCATGCAAGATCGAAGCGATTTCTCGCTCATAAGCAGCGCCTTTTGCTCTACCTCCACCCGGCTTCATTTTTTTCTCCCGCACCATTTCTTTTAGTATATACTCTTTAAACCAAAAATCGGGAGAAAAGTTATGGTTGGTAAAATTACGCCCAACGACAAAGTATCTGCGTCTCAAATGCCATCTTTGTTTGGTTGCAGCCCTTACACCACTCCGAATGGCCTTTTGCGCTCAATCCGCAATTACCGCGATGGTGTTCCTGATGAGTACCAAGCCGGAGAAGCTGCTGAGTGGGGTAATACCTTCGAGCCGCATATTTTAGAGAAAGCAGCAGAGCGTTTAAGAGTGCGTGATTTAGAAACGCTTCACACAAAACCATTTTTTGCAGATGGCGTCGATTTAGCAGCAAGCCTCGATGCTAGTGCTTATGCCGACAATTTAACTGTTAAAAATGATGTCGCTGTTTTCCCTCAAGGTGGCGATCAGATGATCCTTAATGGCCCTGGTGTTATTGAAGCTAAATTAACTAGCTATGGTCCTGAGATATTTCCACCACCCTGGAGAGGCCCATTGCAGCTACAAGCTCAGTTGCTTTGCACTGGTTGGACCTGGGGTTGCGTCGCTACGTTGTATCGAGGCATCGATCTGCGTCTTGCTGTTTACTATCGAGACGAAGAGATTATCGAGCAAATCAAATTCAAACTCAAAGACTTCTACAACCGCCTCGATGATGGTGATGTATTCCCGCTCGAAAATTCCAAAGATGGCGTCACTGCATACCCTAGAGCCGAACCAGAAGCGCCAGAAGTAATGATCCCTAAAAGCGGTCTTCACGCCGATGCATTAAAGCAGCTTGTCGATGCTACCAATAGAAAGAAGATGGCTGAAGCTGAGATCGATGAGGCGCAATCAATCCTGATGAACTTGATGGGTATGCATGAAACCGCGCATGGGTTGATCGACAATACGCATTATAAGCTTAAGTGGGGTATGCGTAGTTATAAAGCCACGCCGGAGAAAACAACGCCAGCAAAGCCAGCTAGGACAGTGCGTAGTTCGACAATTAGCTTTAAGGCTGTTGAGGAATAATGCGGCATCCTACTGATTTTTATCCAACGCCACACCTAATAATTGCTTCACTACTGCACAACCTAAACTGGGATAATCTAAATGTTTGGGAACCTTGTGCTGGCGATGGTCGTTTTGCAGAGGCAATCGAACAGTGCTTCGATGTCGATGTTTTAAGCCACGATATAATGTCAGGTTATGATTTCTTTGATTGGAAAACTGCAAGACGACCGGACGTTATAACCAACCCGCCATTTAAGCAGATAAGACAATTTATCGATCATGCTTTCGAGATTGGCGTTAAGAGGATGGCTTTGATTTGCCCCGAGCGTTTGTGGGCTTGCCAGAAGGGATATGAGCAAAAGCTGCGACACAATCCTTCGAGGTTTATTAACCTGACTTGGCGTGAGGATTATTTGCAAAAGGGAGGGTCACCGGATAGAGCATTGGCTATATCAATTTGGGATCGACCTCACTCCGATCACACTTTATACGAAGTATGGACTAAGCCAGATTAGTTAAAGAAAGCGCCTCTTTCCAGGTTCGATCTTCGATATCGTCAGCATTGATTTTTGAAACCGACAATCGTCGAGTGATTTGTTTGTTGATTTTTTCAATATGGAAGAATGCGATTTTTCTTATATCGAGAGCGACACAGGCAACAATATCGCAATCTTCGATGGTTAGAGGTCGTTTTGGTAAGCTCTTGCTGACTTGCCATTGATAAGACCAATTATCGTTTGTTTTTAGTGTCGACTTAACCTGTATTCGTAAAATGTCCTGATTCTTAACAGCGACAATATCCATTCCTTCAGCATCAATGATAGATGGACTCCAACCGAACCCGAATAACACGCTGCAAGTTAAGTGCTCGCCAGCAGTGCCTATATGCTTGGCGCTAATCAATAGCCTCTAGCCGTTTAGCGTGGCGTTCAGTGCGATTGGTTGCTTGCTTATATAGTTTGCTATCTCTGAGTTGATCCGCTGCGGCTTTCCAGTTCCTAGCCTCGATAGCTGCTAAGTGCTTTACGAATTTAGAATAGCGTGATCGACCTAATTGAAAGCAAAGTGATGCAACCGTTACTTGTGCCGCTTCAGGCAAATCATCGAAATCTCGAACTAGCCATTTTGCATCGTTTAGGGCTATCGTCACATCTTGCTTGAATAGCTCTGCAACCCGCTCTTCACTAACTGGCGCTCCAACAGGCCATCCAAATTCCTTGTCTTGCGGTACTATTCGATGCCCGATGCCTAGCGTCTCTATGCCTTCGCTACATTTATAAACCTCATAAACACAACCTTCGTCATGTTCGAGGAGTTGGCGCAATAGTTCCATCATTTGCCCTGGCCTCGATATTTCTTCCACGACTTACGCTTGTGTTTATTTGCTGGGCGACTCAATGGTGATTGTCCAATCGAAGTTTTCTTTTTAACCGGGATAGGACGCCATACAGTTCCGACAGTTGCTTTTGCCATTACTTAGATACCCCTTTCGTCTTCTCTAACGTCCTAAGTCCACCTAATCCGAGCATACCTAGCAGAACCGTTAGAAGCGTATCCATATCAAAAGCTGGCAGAGGACTCATCTCTACGCCAGCAACAGTCACGCCAAACAAAATCAATGGCTGAATAACGAAGTGATAAGCAAGAGCAACGCCACAGGTCCATCCGACAAACGGACGCCATCCAGCAACAAAAGCAGATCGAGATGCGGCTTCAACTTTGTTTACCTCTAGTTGACCTTTAGCGAGTTCTTGCGCGTGACGTTCCGCCATCGTGCTTAACTCAAAAGCGATTCTATTCTTCTGATCTTTATCTTCGATGAACTTATCAAGAAGCCCGGTGACCGGACCTATCAATGCTTGGATCATGTTCCTACCCTTTCATTCGCTACAGGTATATGCTTACCATTATGAATATGTAGCTGGTGATCCATTTCTTTCCGAAGCTGCATAACCGAGCTAGTTAATTCAGCCATAGCAATATGGTCCCGGCGCAAGTTCTCAGGACTGTTCATCTTAGCGAGAATATCTAATCTCTGGGAAGTAACGGATGAGCCATTTTCTAAAATATCGATGCGTTTATCATTAGCCTTCAGCGTCGAATGAATTTCAGATATTGCTTCTTGCAGATCTTTGATTCGCATCTTGGCAACAGCCGCTCCACCAAAAATCGAAGCAGCGACACCTAGCAATGTTATGATGAGCCTTAGATCAACCGTTGCGCCGTCCATTTCGCATCTCCGAAATCTGCTGCCATATTCTGAGACTGAGCCAAACAATAGATAAAAGCGCAGAAATGCTGGGTAATATCTCCCAAAACGCACCAGCACTAATGCCTACAGCACTCCAATCAAAGATGCGATTGTCGTTCATTTACCTATCCTCGAAACGATGAGGATTAATAGCACAACTAGTCCAGCGATCACCAGTTCAGCAGTTGTAAAGAGGTGAACGCCCGGTGGCATTACGGGGTCTCCAATGCATCAAGCCGTGATTTCACAGAAGTCATTTCAGTTTCCAGCGTTTCAATTTTAACTAACGCTTCGCGTAGTGCAGCGGTAAGCAATGGAACGAGTTTGGATTGATCTATACCTTGATAATCAGGAACGCTGCGAGTACCCATCACTGCTTCTGTGACTACGTTGCCATCGTCGTCTAATACTGCTGGCGTGACCTCGTACTCTTCGTCTCTCATTCCATCTTGCGTACCAGTCACAGCTTCTGGAACCACAGCTTGAACTTCGTGAGCTAAGAAGCCGTCTACCGTTCTGTCTGGATCAGCAATGAAGTTAAAGCGATGGACGGGGATTTGATTAACTCGATCTATTGCACCAGTAAGATCAACCACGTTTTCTTTAAGACGAGCATCTGATGTAGTATTGTAAGCGACTGAACTTGTAGTAACTCTAATGTCACCAATTACTGAAGAGTTAGCGTCAAACCTTACTCTATAAGCACCACTTGCTTGAGCATTAGAAAAGACCATTGCACTACTAGTAACGCCTGTCTTTGTATTTGTTAGCGTAAGTGCGTCGCCTTGAAGACTCATGCGTTCTGCGTTGCTGGTGTAAAATCTAATACGACTATTAGAAGAACTTCCGTCTATCGCTGTTGTTCCTGACCCCCAATATATCTGCTTGTCATCACCGGATACATTAATGTTGCCGCTGTTGGTGATACGCATGGCTTCGCTAGAACCATTTTTGAATAGAATGTTTGCACTGCCTCCAGATCTTAGCGACAAATCATCTGACCCGCTTACCGACAAAATTTCATTTGTTCCATCTGTTCCTAAATCAAATCTTAAATTATTCGCGTCTGATAACTCTAATATCGCGGCAGGCGAACTCGTCCCAATACCAACCCGATTGTTCGTGGAATCAACATAGAGCGTATCGGTATCGACACTTAAATCGCCAGCAAGCGTCACATTATCACTAGCATCGAGCGTAATCGCAGCAGTAGCGCTTGATGGGTGATTGAGGCTAACAGTTTCTACAACTGCGCTCGCACTATCAGTAGCTAGGCCTGTCGTTCCGTTAATCGTTACGGTCATTGTGCGGCCTCCGCAATGGTTAGTGTGCCAGCCTCAACTTGGCGCAGGATCTCGGCGTAGTGGCGGTTGGCGGGGTCTAAGGGTACGAACATCTCTTGTCCGTCGATGGTGGCACGGATGATAGAAACTTTATTAGTCATAGAGCTTCTTTGGTATTGTGCGTTTGTAATTTGAATATCATTCATTTTCTACAACTCCGCATCTACTTTTATAATACACTGGACAGTCCCGTCTCTGTAAACGACACAGGGGTTTCCTGTTGTCATTGAGGTAGTATTATTAAAAAGTACATTAGATATTTTCGTACCACTTTGGTCTGGTGAAATTGTTCCACCTGCATTAGCAACAACGCCATCATTGACATAAAAGCCATTAGAAGCAGAAGTTAAAGAAAGCGTAGGCTCTGCCCTCATAATAACAGGGTTATTAAGGAACGTATTAGCCTTGCCAGAACCACCAATTAAACCTTGACCAAACATAACATAGTCATTACCAACGCCAGACTCTCCACCTTCTTGCCAATAATACCTCTGACACCGTGCAAGCTCATCCCCATACGGGCGATGCTCAAACGGGGTTGCCTGCGAGCCGACCTCTAGTTGGACGCCTGTGATGTAGAAATTGTTGGAAGTGCTATCAGCTAAATTAACATTACTTGCAGAAACTCTATTTGCATCCGACAGTGATGCCCATGATGTTGCGAGACTTCCAGACGTGTATTGACTACCTGCAGCTAACCAGAAATTTACATAAAGTGAGGCGTTGTTATCATTTGTAAACGCGCCCGTTGCATCACCAGCGTAAGTTATTGTTTTATATTCCCATGTATTAGCAGCATCAACAGTGTAAGTACTTGCAATATGTCGGCCGTTATCAACATCACGAAGTTCAATAGTGTATGTTCCTGTCTTCGATGATTTTACCCAAAAAGAAAGCGTTACTGATACAGCGTCAGCAGTTCCTTTTTTGAGTTGTTGTAAGTCTTGTCCTTCCAGAATCTGAGCAACATATACATAATCTCCTGCTGCAAGCGAAGCGTCTGCGGTAGTACAAGACAATCCATAACTCCGTGCAAACCCATCCGGTCCATCAGAAGCTTGAGAAACTGTCCAAGTTCCAGCGGTGTTAACAATAAACTGAAAACGATCTGGACCGTAGTAACCAGAAGTGGTAACACCAGACGTACTCGCTCCCCTCTGTGCCACGGTCATTGCACCGTTCGTCGCAAGATTCCTCGAACCCCCGATCTGCCCACCATTGATCGACGCGATTCCAGAGACATCCTTACCATTAAAGGACGCAGTACCTCCGCTATCCAGTGTAATAGACGCAGAGCCACTACTGGCGTGCTGAAGGTTAGTGACCTTTAATGTGGACATGATTACTCTCCAAGAAGAGTGGCTAGATCAAGAGCCTTGAGTTCATCAGGTGTAGTAGCAGCTTCGATGCGAGCGTCACTTGTAATGTCACGCAGTACTTGCTTTTCAGCAGCAATCTCAGCAGCACCAGAGCCAGCTTCCAACGCCTTCATGTAAGCTACATCAAGGTCAGCTAGTCTTGGCGCACGTTCGATGCGTAAATTGTCTTTATGGATTGCTTTGGCAGCAGCCATGTCTACTTCAACAACAGCCCCGTTGAACTGCCAAGCACCCCTAAAGGTACGGTCACTTGGTACTGTTAATGACGACGCATCTCTAACATCGCCATTGATATTGATATAAGTCGTCATTGCATAATTCTCCATGCATTGCGGAAACTACGGTCACTAGGGATTAGTTCAACAGGCACTATCCGCATAATGCACCTGTTACCTTGATAGTCCCGCCAAACAGCAGGGTCTATGTCTTTCATTACCAGATACTCGATGGCTTCTTCTTCGCTCATAGCATCGATAGGTTCAGCGTAGGGGTGTTCCTTTGGCTGACCATCAGGTACGTCTCTGTCGCGCTGGTAAGTATCAAGAGGTGGTAAAATGCCACCCGCCAATGCACACGCCATCCAATTAGGATCAGGGACAAGCACCTTCGCTGGTTCGTCTGGTGTAGCCGGATCTTCAAACAAGACACGATACTTAGACTGCACTGGCTCTAGCCGAGATTTAGCTTCTAGTAGTCGATCCCAGAGATGCTGCGTCATGCGAGGTCTCCTAGAAGAGAAACACAGTTAAACTCAGCGTCCCACCCCCCAGCACTATTGGTGTTTACTCGAACCATAACGGTGGATGCGGTAGATAGCGTCGTGTCAATGGCTACAGCAATGATGCTAGTATTACTGTTGCTTTCAAATGGGCCACACACACCAGCATAGTTTGCGTTCGCCATTGCGTTGGTAAGACTAGTGTCAAATTTGCCTGTAGCTTCATCAGTTACACTTGAGAAGTTAAAACTATTAGTAATAGTAACAGTACTACTCGCATTAATGTTGATCCAAGCTCTGGACGAGCCACTTAAGATATAGTTTGTGCCTACCGTGGTTGTAGAGTCGGAGATGTTTGAGACGGTTAAGGTGCTCATGCTAGGTCTCCTGTAAAAGTTCCTGATATATAATCAACATCCACAGTAGACCTTGCGCCATTAATTATACCCACGTTTGAAAAAGAAGAAGTATTTGCAGCAGTAAATCCAGAAGTTGGATGAACATCGTTACTTGATACAGCGGCTCCATAACCACAGGCGTACGGCCCAGAATAATTTGAATTTGCGAAGGAAGATGTAAAATTTACATCATAATTACCTGTGGCATCATCTGTTAAAGATGAAACATTCACACTATCTCGTGTAGCAATAGTGCCAGTACCATTAAAGTTAACCCAAGCAGCAGCAACCCCTGAGACTGCACGACTAGCTGTTTCACCTGTGGCTTTTATATTGGAGACTGTGATTGTACTCATGCTAGGTCTCCGTGGATTGTTATATGGACAGCTCTATCTGCTGAAGTTCCACTATTTGTGTCTGTGTCTGTGCTGGCAGAAGTGGCTGTTCGTCCACTTATAGCGTGTGTCATTCCTGTGCTGGCAGAAGGTGTACTCACCGCAGAGTAATTGGTATCAGCAAGTGCTGATATAAAGTTAAAGGTTCTTTGTCCTGTTCCATCGTCAACAACACCAGCTACGTTAAATCCATAAACAACAGTTCCTTGTGTATCAGATGTGGCAAAGACCTTCGCAGCACTCTGCTTAGTCAGTGCAATAGGTCCAGTGCCAGCAGCGTCGCTGATCGTATCCGCTCTTATCTCAGACAATGCTCAAGTTCCCTCCTGCTGCTACAGTCAACGTCACACCGGACGCAACTGCTAGTGGACCCGTGCAACAAGCATTTTCAGTTGCTGCTATCGTGGTGCTTGTTGAAAGAGTTTGTGCGTTGCTGCGAAACTGCGCTGAGAGAATGTCTCGACTATCCACTGTCGCAAATGTTCCAGCAACGTCTGGTATCGAAATCGAGCGATCCGTGTTCGTGTTCGGAGCTTCGAGCGTTACCGTTCCAGTGCCGCTATCGTTTCCTTTAACTTTTAATATGCTCATTTGTTAGCTCCTACGCCACGGTCCAAGTTGAACCAGAAGGAATCGTTACTGTTATGCCAGTATCAATCGAAATCGGACCACCACTCAAAGCGTTGTTTCCACTTGTTATACTATAATCAGCATCGATCAAAATGGCGTGTTCAAATAATCCAGAAGTGGTTGTATTGCCGCCACCAGCACCACCAATAGCGCCCCAGGCAGATCCATCATATCCTTCAAAGCTCGAAGAGGTTGTCGAAAAGCGCAGGCTTCCAGCAGTAGGGCTTCCACGTTGAGCATCTGATCCGGCTGGTAAATCTATAAAATCAGTCGCTGTGTTTGCTTGACCAGAAAGATTGGTGATTGTGACGCCTAAATTAGCTCTAGCTGTAGCCGCATCACTTGCACCAGTTCCACCATCAGCTATTGCTAAATCGGTTATTCCGTCAATCGTTCCGCCGTTAATGTCGATGCTGGAGAACGTGGAAGTTCCAGTCGATGTAATGTTTCCTGTCACATCACCAGTTAAATTGCCAGTTACATTACCAGTAAGGTTTCCTGTAACATCACCAGTTACATCTCCATCTTTAAGTAAAACGCCATCGACAGTTACACCAGAAGCAGCAGTCGTTTCGTTGATTGTATCAGTGGTTATGATGTCACCGGACGATACAACGATATTTGTTCCACCAGTTGTATTGCCGTTCCCTAAAACCTCAGAAAGTTCATTGTTCGATGTTATCTGACTATCAACATAAGCTTTGATCGATTGCTGCGTCGCTAATTTTGTCGCGCTATCTGATACCAAAGTATCTTCATCGAGGATGCCATCGACAGTTGTTGTGCTTGCGATAGTAAGTGATGCGAAATTATCACCAAGAGCGTTTGCAAGTTCCGCCCTAGTGATCCGCATGGTTTCAGCGCCACTGGTATCAACGATAACAAATTCATCATCTGCTGCGGTTGATGCGCCAGTTAGAGCATTTAGCTGAGATATTTTAAGGTCTGTCATAAGCTAAACTCCTACCGCAAACCAAGTGACAGAAGATGGCTCACCGCTCCAGAATAGAGTGAAATTACTTAATCGGGTTGCAAAATCACTTTTTACATAAGGCGTATCCATCGTAAAAGCTCGCGATGCATGTGCTCCTGTGGCGTGAACAGTATAAACCCTGCTTGAAAATGAGGTCGAATATGAGATTGTTTGCGATGCGGATGACGTTGCAACAGTTCCCCATTGGAACATCAAACCGGATGCAAGCTTGGTGTAACCATTGGCAGAATTTGAATAAGAGGGGAACGCCCCTTGAACTGTTCTAAGAGGCGTCATTAATTTGGTGTTATTTGTACCAGCTTGAGCTTCTGCTTGTGATGCATATCCTGGCGCTGGTGTTACAGAGCTTCCAACATCAGCAAAATCTAGCCACGCTGAATTACCTTCGTTTCTGATTTTTAGCTTATTTGCAGCGCTATCAAACCAAAACTGCCCGGCATAGGTCGTTGATGGTGCGCTCGATCCTAGTGAATTACTAGCAAGCGCTTGCAATGCTGAGTTAATGTCGGCTCTAGCAGATGCTGCGGTTTGGTTGGCGATTACAAAGTCATTTTGGCTCATTTTAGTAGCTCACCTGTGCTTCAATTTCGGAAAAAGCTGGGCTGACGTTATTTGCACTATTGCTTACTTCTAGCTTAAATTCAAACGCTCTGCCAGTTAGTTCACCACCCGAAACAATCGACCAGTTACCCCAAGTTGGAGTTCCGGCTGGATCGTCATCTGTAGCTCGAACATAGAAGGTGTAATCATAGTCGTTCCATCCTACATTCTCATATGTCCAATCATCGAAGTTACCTAGCCAGTTATCCCAGCTAAATGCACTAGAAATATCATCCCAATTTACCTCACCAGCCGTTGCATTTGCATGGTGTCTGGTTTCAGCAAAAACCATATCAACCCTTGCGTTCTCAATACCGCCTAGATCAATATAATCTGAGAATAGGTAAGTTCCTGTCGCTCCGGCTGTTGCAAAGCTACTCATCAGCAGTTCACTAGAAACAACCGCCATATTGGTTTTTGTGCCAGTAAATGTTGGATCTTCAGTTTGCGATAGACTAACACCGATGGTTGGAAGATCGCCTGGGAAGATGATGAAATGAGAATGGTTTTCGCACTTGTTACCACTTCGATCCACCGCTGCAATAAAATAAGTTCCAGCGCGAGCCGTATAAACAAAAGTTGATGTTGGATGAGCAATACTCGTTGCAATAACACCAGAGCTATCGAATGTAGCGCCGCTGGTCGCAGATGAGTGACGAATTTCATAATGTGATGCATCGAGGTCAGGAACTGGTGTCCAACTAATAATTAGATTACCTCGACTAAAGCTATGGTCGAAATCAGTGACATCTGCTGGAGGTGCTGCAAATGGAGTGAAGGTTTGATCTGTTACAGTTGTAAAGCTGCCATTTAAACCGAGAGGTGATATTGCCCTGGCTCTAAAGTCATACACCTCACCATCGATAAGGTTAACAATTTCATGATCACCAAGCGGTCCTGTGGATGCTGTTCTCCACTTTGATGCGTCTTCGCTAGATAGCTTGAATTGTAATTCAACCGATGCAACGCGCGTTGGAGTGCCAGAAGTTATACCAGCAATAAGAATACCAATAACAGACTGCCTAGTTTTACGCAGTTCCATCGTTATTGTTAAACCAACGCTTGCAACATTAAATGGCGATGGAAGAACTGTATTGTTTGAAACAAATTCTTGCTCGTCAGCATCCCAATCAAATACAGCCTCAGAAATCTCTGCAAGCGACATCGATACCGTGAACGACATATCGTTATCGAGCGCAAAACTCCAATCAACGACCTCAAATGTTTTCTGCGACCACCCCATTCGCGTATTGGTTAGCTGAATTATATCGCCAATCTTAGCTTTAAAGCCGGATAAACCAGTAGTTATTCTAACTCGTAGCTGTTCGCGTTGGCGATATAAAGCGATTTTAGCAATACGCTGCGCCCTCGAACTCGTATCTGAAAAAGGTAGAGCTAGATCAAGTGCGGATTTTTGGTTGTTATCTTCATTTAAAAAGATAGATGATGTTACTGGAGGATAATCGCTTTGCTGATAGTTTGTTTCAGCGCCTCGGAAGATACCTCGAACCTCATTAACTTGATCTCGTCTAGATAGGCGAGTTGTTACTTCAACAGGTCCAATTAAATCATTCTCATCAAATGTAAGCGTTGGCGCATCCCAAGTTCCAGCGCGAGTGCCGAATTTACCTTGGCTATACCAGATCATCCCAGCATACGAAGTCATCATTTGCGTGATAACATCAGATGGATTCGATCCAGTGGTGAAAGTGCCATTCATCGTATAGCGCTTTTCGGTACCGCCACGGTTCACTGCTATAAGATCATCGCAATCGTTTGCTGCATCTGCGAAAGTTACATCATCAATCTCATCACTGTCGCAATCGAGACCATAATCAGCAGTTAAGTAATCTCTAACACATAAAGCTGAATTATCGCTCCAAGCCGTTGTTGATGTTCGAGGATCATAAACTTTCTTACCTCGAACCACCGCAGTTAAAGTTGGAACGCCGTTTGGAAATGCTTCCTGATCGAACTTTAGGGCGCAATAAATGTATGCAATGCCACGCGCTCGATGTTGATCTGTCCAGTTATCGGCAGCTTCATCTAAATCAACATCAGCTAAAATTGGAAGCTCTACACCAAGAGCCTCTGTGTAAAATCCAAACAAATTAACCGCTGTTTGATCGTCAGTGCCAAGTCGCGTTTCAATGTAAACTTTATCTGCAAATCTTGCTGGAGCGGTACAAACGCCATCAGAACCAATCGTAATTTGCTCATCATTTAGATAGAACGAAACGTAGCTATCGATTTCATGTCCGGCTACCGCAATCATTCGATGCAATATGGTTTCGTTATTACTTGTCGATGCGTAGAAAACGACGCCGCCAACCTTAGTTTCACCATAAATGATAGCGTGATCGAGCGCAGATCCTATATTGTTTTGAACAAAGCCGCCTGCTGTAACCCTCGGTTTTTGAGGTTTAGGCATAAGCGCTTGAGATACAAATCCTATGGCTGCTGAAACGACAAATGCTTGAAAAGCTGCGGCTAAAGTTGCACCAGCTAAACCAGCGCCAACGCCGGATGCCATAGCTGTGCCTAAAACCGTAAGTGTCACAGGATCAGCAGATGCATTTTCTGGCGCAGTAGCGACTAGAAGCGCAACAGTCAAAGCAGTAGTGGAAAGTAAGCGCTTTTTCATGCAACGCTCCAGTATAGATCGCTTGATTGACGATCCATAAATATCAGCCCTTCAGGTCCAACGAAAGCGGAATGCCGACGCATCACTACACCAAGCATATACCCCATGACCAGCGTTTCGCCATCTGACTTTCGAGCAACAATACTACCACGCGGCGGATAATCTGTCTCTAATGGCTTTAAACGATCACTCAGCGCATCAACGATAGTTGCGCTTGCTTTGTAACCTAATTCCTTACCGCGCTTCCTGAGTAGATATAGGGCGCTTGTCTGACAATCATAACCACCAATTAAATCATCGAGCGGTCCTTCATCGATCTGAGCTTTGGCGCAATTATTTGCAAATGTTAAACAGTCGTGCTTACCCCAGCAAAATGGACGATCTCTACACTCATCTATGTATTCAGAAAGGATGAGATCAGCATTAGCACGCCTCATCGACGCCCCCAGAAAAGCTCTCGATCTTGTAAACCATTAACAAATTGAAATGCCTGATCACCAGTAAATCGAGACTTTTGATCTTCTGACGTATAGCGCCTAACCCTAACTCGCTCTAAATCAACAAGTCGGCTCTCTAGAGATAAAGATATTTGACTTGAATCACCAGATTCAGTGATGGTCATTTGATCCATATAACCTGAGAAAACTGTGCTTCTAGATTTCTCAGTAGAATCAAGCATTAGCTTGCCACCATCTTCCTTCAAAACATAAAAGCCACTTTCAAGCAAAACCGATCCTTTAACAAAAACACCAAATTCAACTAGGCATTTTCTACCTTGGTATGGAACAGATAAAGCAAGCGACAAAAGATCGGATGGAATACCAGATAAAGTGAGGTTTGCACCCCTAGCAGATATATCGGTTGTTTCCTCGAACGCTGAGAAATCTAAAAATTGGCCTGTTCCGATGTAATCTTTTCCGTCAATCGTTACAGTGCCATTTCCCGTCCAAAGGTATAAGGGCGCAGTTAAAACCTGACCATTACCATCTGTCGTAGTGTCGAACTGCAATTCAACTGTATAAAATGGATAAACGACCCCCTGCGAGATCGCATCAAGCATTACTGGATGTAATGTGCGGCTCATGAAATTACTTCGACTGCTGGAAATGTTACACCAAACACCGATGCTTCATTGATCGACCAGTTTATTTCGTTAGTCGATAATCTGAATAAGCCTTTAGCTGCATCAACTGTAACTGTCGCGTTATCTGCTGGCGATGATCGAAGCTCCGGCCATATCTCAAGAGTTGTAGCCCCAAAGCTATCAGTCGTTGCATCTTTCGTAACTTTATAAAGCTGGCTACTAGCTCCACTGCCAAGCTGAATATAATCGCCTCGCGCCAACCATTTTGATTGATTGGTTGTGCAACCATCGATGGTTAAAGCATCACCCGTTTGATCTGCACCTCGAACTATTGGAGTTCCGCCACCTTCACCGATTGGAGATGTTGCAAGTGGATCACCAAGCAAGAAAGTGCCTGATCGACCTCGAAGCGAAAGTAACCAGCCAACCCAATTTTCTGCATCAGATCGCTTCATTGGAGGAAGGCTAATTTCTGCTTCCCAGCGTTGACCAGGGTGAACAACCACTTGTTGCCGATAAGTAAATGGACTCATAGTCATCGATGTAACTTGAACCGCTCTCAGATCGATCTTAGCGATGCCAGTGTGCGTTGGAAGGTCGAGAGGATAGGTGATAGCCATTACGCAAACGCAGCAGCATAACTGCCGCCCCTTCTCTTCGCATCTAGGACCGCTGCTTTAGCTTGCGCTGCGATTTGTGGAGCCATCGACATAACCTCTGCACGAACTGTTTGTTGAATACCAGTTGTTAGATTGACTGTTTGATTTAGCACCACTCCATTGCCACCGCTACTGATTGCAGTTTGTCCTCGATTTAATACTCGCTCACCTGTTCTGGCTAAGATCATTCGTTCATCAGATCTAAATCCTCTTGGACCCTGACCAACAACGCCACCAGTGTGGAAATCCATCAATCCAGGGAACATGGGTCCGGTACTAGTACCCATTGGAGTTGCAGGCACTCCCTGAGATGCGGCGAACATAGACAATCCCATTTTAAACAAGCTGCCGATGTTAAAACCACCGCCGCTTTTTCCGCCTTTGCCCATAGTTGTTACTATATCGAGAACCTTTTTAAGCACTAAGCCTAGAGCATCTTTCCATTTCATCGTGCCAGATATTAAACCGCTGATAGCCTCGTTTGCTGTTTGAATACCATCTTTCATAATATCAGCGATTTGCTGCTGTAATTCTTTTTGACGCTCTGCTGCTTTGTTACGAGCGTCCATAGTGCGCTTTACTTCAAACTCTCGCTCAAGATCTTCCATAAGCAATTTATGCTGGCCTTGAGTTAGCTGCACGTTTTCTTTGCTTAATTCGTGCATTATTTCTTCGTATTTAAGCTGCTTTTCTCTTTCAAAGCTATTAAGCTCCATCAATCTTAGTTCGCTTTCTGCAACTATTCGCGATCTATTTTGAGCCTGTAATATTCTTTCTCGCAGCCTTATTTGAATTAAAGACTCGGTTTTAGCTTTGGTTGACATATATGGATGACCTGAAGGTTGAGGACGAGGACTAATCTCGACCATACCCTTCATTTCTCTAGCTGCCGCCTTTGCAGCAGCAAGTTCTGCAATTTTCGTGTTTAGTAAATCAACCATACCTCTAGCAGGTTGACTTGTTTTAGCGATAGTCTCCTGAAGCTCTTCTATCTCAAGTTGCAGTGTTTGGATTTTTGTTCTTTCGATAATCCCAAGCCAGTAAGCAAGCTCTTGAATGTTTTGAATAATTGTAGGCATGTTTTTCATGAACGCATCAGCAAATGCGATGATTTGAGGACCAGCTTGTACTAGAGCGTTTGTAAGTTGCTTTTTAATTATCGTCTCAAGCTCAGTGATAGCATCTACGGCTTTCTCACTAGTCCTGAGTACACTTTCATTTATTATGCCGTTGAACGATCTTAATCGTGCTCCAGCTTTATCAATAGCCGGAATACCCTGATTTAACAGGTTCATCATTTGTGGACCTAATCGTGCGCCAAATAATCCCGCTGCCAGTGATGCTTTATCTGCTTGGCTCTCTACTTTTGATAGAGCATCAACAACCGCCCTAAAACGAACCACGCCATCTTCGAGTTTTCCTGACGCTAAGTCTGCTTCTAAACCAAGCAACCTAAACGTATCAGCAGCAGTACCAGTTCCCTTAGTTCTGGCCTCACCAGCGCTCTGCTGTAATTTACGAAGCGCTTTATCTAGTTCATCGCTTTTTACGCCAGCCAATTCAGCAGCGAAGCGATACTCTTGCAGTGCATCAGTCGTAACTCCGACTTTATCTGCGATCTTCGCAATATCATCAGCAAAATTCAGAGCTTTTTTAGTGGCAACTAGTACACCAGCACCAAGCGCACCAGCGGCCAAGGTTGTTTTTCTAATTGCACCACTAAGAGAAACAGCGGCTTTTCTTGTTGCTGCTAAACGAGTATTTAGAGAGCGAAACGCAGCAGCGGTTTTATCTCTAGCGGTTAAGTCTATTTTTAGCTGTTGATCCGCCATCGCCTCGACCTTTGCTGCGCTCGTCTTCTAGTTTAACAAAAACGCTCCACTCGATAAACTCTGTTAGCGTCATTTCACGCTCTAACTCAGAAACTGTTTTATGTAGACGATCTGCCAGATAAAATAAGAACTGACGTTGATCGTCCTCCCTTAGTTTTTTTCCAGTTCCTCAGTCTTCGATCCCATAATCTCTGTGCAAATTCTACTAATCACTTCGATGTCAGCGTGTTCTCTGAGAGCTTTTTTATCACCCGCATTGAACATTTTAGATCCATCTTCAGCTAACGCCTTTTGAACAAGTACTTCACACAACGCATCAATCTGGCTTTCGCTATTCCGACTAGCAAAATCAATCCTAGCTTGATCTCGGAGAGTAAACGGCGCAGCAAAGATAATAAGCGGCCCATCATCGTCACCCCACTCCGGTACACGAATTTCGCGCAATCCTTGAGCGTCGTAATGAGCTTTGATCCTATCGATGACATTTGTTTGCTCTTTCTTTTGAGCCATGTTTGTTCTCCCGTTAGACCGACATTGGGTGGGAAATAATTAACCCCCACCCAGCGCCGTTTAGTGTTAGGCAACAGTGCCTTCAGTCAAAGCGCCAGTGCCTTGAACTGTTAAAGTAGCTTCAGTCATACCATCAAAGCTGGCGGTAACTGATCGACCCGTTACAAGAGCCGTTCCAGATAACTTGTGATCGCCCGTTGTATTGCCTTCCATTTGGAAAGAAACTGTGATCGAGCTATCAACAGTCATTGCTTGTTGAGCGGTGTCAGTGTCGTCAAAGTACACTTCCATCGATCCGCTCCAGCCCTTCATGCCAACCTCAAAGGTTCTGTATGAATCGCCAATGGTGCTGGACTCAATCGGGTCCATCGTTTCGTCAACAGACCATGATCTAATTTCTCCAACAACGTCAGAGCCGACGAGAACTGTTCCGCCGGAGCCTACAAAAGTCGCCATATCTAATCCTCCTGGCTATCTTCGATTAGAGCCATGATTGGCTCGGATTTAGGGCGGTCAGAAGTCCAACCCCGGCTTTCGTAAAGATCTAAACGATCCTCAGAAATCTCTATACCCTCGCCACCGTTGGGAGGAAAGACCATTATGCGTTTCATGCTGCGTTCTCCAGATCGTTTTCAACCGCTGCATATTCTATCACATAAGTTAAGCGAACCATTCCAGCGGGTCGCTCACCTTCATCGCTATATTCAGCTTCAACTGATTGTAGCCTAATTGTCTTGGCAAGGCCATTCATAGTTATATCACCAGCCATAGCCTCTTCAACTTCGAGCGCAATCTGATCGAGCGTGTCATCTAAAACTGTCGTCGATACTGCATAGCCCTCGATGATTAAGCTCAGTTCGCGCATTTGTGTTCGAGGTGGCACAATCGTCGAAACCTCGATGCTTTCATCGCGCGTATAAACGCAAAGTCCAGGAAGGTTCCCAGAAGCCATTGGATATACGCGGCTTGCGTAGATGTTAGATCCGGTGGTCGTTAATCCGGTCAAGTCAGTGATCGCTCTATCTCTTAACTGCTTTCTAAGATGCGCCATTAATCACGCTCCAGAACCAGAGTTGTGACACCAGTGCCATCCGGTTGAATAACGCGCACTGTGTAATTTATTGAATTAACGACGAGCGCATCGCCAGGAGTAGCAGTAGCAGGCACATCGCTGGATCGGCACATAAAACGTGGTTCCGCTGAGACAATGCCAACGCCACTTTGCGGATCAACTTCGAGAAATTCATTGTCGTAAATGCCGTTGATTGTGCTGGTTGCACCGCCATTGAGCGTATAACTCCCAGCGAGACCGAAGTCATCGATTGAGAAAAATACAGCTAGATCGTCGGCAGTTTCAACAGCCATTGGTTAACCTTCTGGTGTTTCTATTTCGTCTGCATCAACAGCGCGATTTGATAAAACTGGCCCACGTGAGCGAGTGCGTTTCGCTGCTTTAACTTGCTCCGCTTCACCGCGAGCGATCATTCTTTCAGCGATATGATCTGGAAGCTCGACACTATCTCCAGGCCACAAGTTGCGACCATGAATTGCAGAGAAAGTCTTTTTAGAAATCGTTAGCTTCATATTTGCTCCAGGGTGGGTTGGGGTGGCAATCGAAACCACCACCCCTCGCCATTAGTTAAATCAAGCAGTGCTTACTTCGTCAGTTTTAGCGAAAGAAACTGCATTGCGGAGAGCAACGTCAACTTCTTGCATTATCGAAATAACCACATCACCGGATTTGCTGTTGGTGTAAGGATCAACAATGACCGAAGGTGCGCCAAACAAGCCAACCATAAGCTGGCTGAAGTCACCAAAGATCAATGCAGATGCATCTGTACCACCATCACCCGGATTGAGATTAGATGGAACATTGCTTGTGAACTCGGCGCGATAACCATAGAGGTTATTCCAAGGATCGTTCAGAAGCATGACGCTATCGGTTGAACCAACGCGAGCGGTGT
>Ga0255768_10000844_pt1 | contig 32104 bp, 35 predicted proteins | sample 071ome_33_FD_179983 | JGI IMG/M metagenome (GOLD analysis project Ga0255768, IMG submission 179983) | Coastal salt marsh microbial communities from the Groves Creek Marsh, Skidaway Island, Georgia - 071412AT metaG (version 2) | ecosystem: Environmental > Aquatic > Marine > Intertidal zone >...
GAAAACCTGACGACCTGGTGGCCATCAAAGTCATTGCCGCCAAGAACTACAGCCCCCTCAGGTACTTCAAGCACGGATTGCATATGGGTTACATGTGCCGGGAAAATCGTTGGCATTGATTCAAACAAGGGATCTGTTGCAGCCATCTCATGCAGAGAAATGTGTGTGGTGCCTATCTCCCTGCCGCGTGGATTCCACCCGGCCTTCCCACCCAGTGCCTGTCCAAGCAACTGGTGTCCGAAACAGATCCCCAGGACCGGGACTGACAGGTCTATGGCCTGACGAAGAAATATCTCGCTTTGATGAATCCAGGGCAGGTCTTCTGTCACCATTGCAGGTGAACCAGTGACAATCACTGAACCAATATTGGCCGGATCTGGTAAAGAGCCTCCCTGGTGTACAGGCACAGTCAGGTACTGGTGGCCTGTTAACCTGGCCCCATCTATAATCCAGTTGTCGAAATTACCATACTCTCTGGCTATGGCCTCAGGCGGATTACCGGTTTCAAGTATCAGGACAGGTTTCATGACTTTTTCGCAGGAGTTACTTGCGCGTCCTGCCTGATCGCCCTTTACCGGACAGTTCCCTGCTTTTCTTGATGCGGCGCTTTCTGGCAATCTCGCGGTTTGACTTGTTTTCCTCTCCTTTTACAAAGGGATTGTCGTCACTGACAAGTTCTATACGGATGGGTGTACCCTCAAGAGAAAGCAGTTTGCGGAAATTCTTTTCCAGATAGCGTACATAATGTGATGGAATTTTTTCAGTCTGCTTGCCATGAATCACAATGACTGGAGGATTGCTGCCTCCAGGATGGGCATATCGTAGTTTGATGCGACGATTATTGATCATGGGTGGGGCATGAGCTGCCACAATGCGTTCAAGTAGCTGGGTAAGATGATTGGTGGTCAACTTGCGGCTGGCAGATTCATAGGCTTTCTCTACAGATCCGTAGAGCTCACCAACACCAGTACCATGCAGCGCCGAAATAAAATGAATTTTGGCAAAATCGATAAATACCAGACGGCGTTGTATCGTCTTGCGTATTTCGTCCTTGGCATATTCATTCATGCCATCCCATTTATTCAGGGCTATTACCAGGGCCCTGCCCGACTCAAGGATGTATCCAAGTAAATGCAGATCCTGCTCAACTATTCCCTCACGGGCATTAATTAATAATATGGCGACATCGGCATCCCGAATTGCCTGCAGGGATTTTACGACGGAAAATTTTTCTACAGTTTCCCTGGTTTTACCACGCTTGCGAATTCCGGCAGTATCAATCAGCGTATAATTTTTACCCCGCCTCTCGAAAGGAATATAGACACTGTCCCTGGTTGTACCGGCTTGGTCATATACCACTACCCTTTCTTCCCCAAGGATGCGATTGACAAGGGTAGATTTTCCTACATTGGGTCTTCCGGCAACCGCAATCTTGATGCCTGATTTGTCATCTTCTTCCGGTGAGTTTTCAACGGCCCCGGGGAATGGCGCCAGTACTTCCTCCATCAACTTGTTGACCCCACGGCCGTGGGTCGCTGCAATAGGATGAACAGACTCACAACCTAAGCGATGGAAATCAGCCATGGCTATGTCAGGATCCTGGCCATCGGTTTTATTGACGACGAGCGAAAAAGGTTTCATTTTGCGACGCAGGTAATCGACCATTTGCTCATCGCCAGGTAACAAGCCTTCCCTGCCATCAACCAGAAGCAGCGTGACATCTGCTTCTTCTACTGCCTGGAGTGACTGCTGGCTCATGTGCAGGTCTATGCCTTCCTCTGAGCCGGTAATGCCACCAGTATCAATAACGATAAAATGAGTTTCCCCAACATGGCCCTCGCCATACTGGCGGTCCCTGGTCAGCCCGGCATAGTCTGCTACCAGCGCATCCCTGGTACGGGTCAACCGGTTGAACAGGGTGGATTTGCCTACGTTAGGCCTGCCCACAAGGGCAATGACGGGCGTCATGTATTAACCTCGGAAATTTCTCGGAAAAGTATTGTAAACGAGAATGAGAGTTTATAAAGAAATGAAAATACCGCTGAGAGGAAATAGCTGTCCTGCCTATCGCACACTCAGGGCCGTGAGTTCACCACTGTTGCCAAAAACATAAAGTGTATTGCCGGAAGCCAGCATAGGGGCACGAATGCCATCACGATCGACTCTTGTGCGCCCAACAAAACGCCCATCTACTTGGGACATCAGGTGAACATAACCCTCGAAATCACCTACAGCAACATAGTTATTAAAGCTGACAGGAGCACCGGGGCGACGAAGATCCAGTGCATCATTTTCCCAGACCAAATCATCCTGCCCTATGCGGTATGCCTTGATATGTCCACGTTCATCACTGAGGTAAATATTGCCAAATCCTTCAGACGCACCATTAAAACTGGAATCTTCAATGCGCCAGCGTGTCTGTCCTGTGACTATATCTATGGCGGAAAAATATCCCTGGTAACTTGGAGCCAGTAACTGTCCATTATCCGTGACCAGCAATTCCCCATCTATATCAACTAGTCGGTCAATTTCAGAAACGCCGGTAGGAATGGCTACTCGTTCTTCCCATCTCAATGTGCCATTATCGACAGCCAGGGAAACAACAGTACCATTACCAAAAGCGGCAATTACAAAGTCTTCGATTATTATTGGTGAGCTCGTTCCACGCAGGGACAGTGCTGGGACAGTATTTTCGTATATCCAGATCTGGCTACCGTCATCCGCATCATGGCCACTCAGACGACCATCGACAGACTGAACCACGACAACCTCACCATCAGTGGCCGGAGCAGATAACACTTCACTGCTTACTTCTGTTTCCCAGAGAATGTCGCCAGTTTCGGCATCAAGAGCGATAACCGAAGAGTTCTCTGTGCCCAGCAATACCATGCCATTGTCTGCACTGACTCCACCAGTAATGTCATATTCCAGACGAGCAAGCCATTGGCGGTCTCCATTGTCCAGATTCAGGGCCGTGACAGTGCCGTTGTTACTGGCCGCATAGATCACATCCCCTTCGATAGCCGGTTTCAGACGATTGTATTTATCACCCTGACCACTTCCGATATTCACATTCCATAGGCGTCGTAAACGAACTTCCTCGTCGAAATCAACGAGTTCTGCCGGTTTTTCATCATCCTTGTCCGGAGACAGCCAACCAAAGGGATTGAAGCCACAGCCGGTCAGAAAAAGCAGCGCAGAGATGAGCAAACATTGTTTCAAATACTGAGACATCAGGTATTCCGGTGAGATCAGCCGTCAAGACCGAGAAGTTTCAACTCTATAAATCTGGCATTGTCAGGCTGAAGGGCCAGGGCTCTTTCATAGGCTCCGCGAGCCTGTTCCTGCTCGCCAAGATCCCGATACGCATCCCCCTGCACCTCTGCATAACCGGCAGCCAGGGCACCTGGTTCAGTATTAAGCAGCAGATCGAGAGCTTCCCGGGCTTCCCCCAGTGTAAGTTTCACACGGGCAAGCCTCAACCGGGCCGCAAGGAAGAGCTCAGGTTCCGCACTGCGCATGAAGCCAAGCTCCTGATTATCCAGGACCCAGCTCAGTTCGGCCGCAGCCTGGTCATAATTTTCCTGACGAACATAGACACTGGCCAGCATAAGCGCTCCATACCGGGTATAGATACTGTCGCCATGGTCATTACGAAGGGAGTCATAGGCACTTTCGAGTCCAGCCAGCCCTGCTTCATCCAGGTCTGCTCCCTGATTCAGGGCAACAGCCTGCACTATGGAGTCATACAAGTCTGAAGCTTCCTCCGCTTTTGCCTGCTGCGACCCCTGCCAGGCCCTGGAGCCGAACAGGACTGCTAGTACAATGACTACACCGATAATCAGTGAATTGCCATTTTCTTCCCACCAGCGTTTTAACGCCTCAATTTGTTCTTCATCACTTTCGTAAGATGCCAAAAGTTTTACTCCTGAAATTAATCCACACTATTAAAAAATTCAGACAGCCAGTCACCAACAGATGCTGACTGTACCGTCTCTGTTTTGCCCCCCTCATCGAGGATTCTGATCTTGATTTCAGCCAGCTCTTCTGAGCCCTCAAGTATGACAGCACAACGGGCTTTGCTGGCAAAGGCTTTTTTCAGCTGGCTATTATATTTACCGCCGCCGCAATGGGTCAAAACCCTGAGTCCGGGGATTCGATTCCGCAACTCATGTGAAAGACTGAATGCCTGTTCCCGGACACCTTCGCCAATAACTGCTACATACACATCAACGTCAGTACCGACACTTTCAGGCAGCTTACCCGTTTCCTCAAGCATAAGTATCAGGCGTTCGATGCCCAGAGCAAATCCGACTGCCGGTGTATCCGTACCACCGAGTTGCCTGGACAATCCATCATATCTCCCTCCGGCACAGACCGTTGCCTGGGCACCAAGCTTGTCTGTGGTCCATTCAAAGACCAGGCCATTATAGTAGTCAAGTCCCCTCACCAGGTTACTGTTTTCTACAGCCTGTATTCCCATTGATTCAAGCGCTTCCAGCAGACGGGTAAACTGCTCCCTGGACTGTTCAGAAAGAGATTCTGCCAGGGATGGAGCCCTACTGATAATCTCCTGCGTCTGGGGGTTTTTGCTATCCAGGATGCGAAGCACATTTTTATCCAGCCTGTTTTGGCTGTCCGGGTCCAGTGCCTCTCTGTGGTTGAGCAGGTAATCCCTTAAATGGAGCGTATAGGCTGCCCTGTCTTCTGACGTCCCCAGGTTATTGATTTCCAGCGTGACATAGTCAGAAATTCCCAAGCGTTTCCACAAGTCAGCGGTTAGCACCAGCATTTCCAGTTCAATGTCCCACCCGGACATACCAAAGGCCTCAACGCCCATTTGATGAAACTGGCGATAGCGCCCCTTCTGTGGACGTTCATGCCTGTACATCGGACCCATATACCAGAGTTTTTGTACCTGGTTATAAAGCAGGCCATGCTGTTCTGCTGCTCTCACACAACAGGCAGTTCCTTCAGGACGTAAACTCAGGCTGTCGCCATTGCGGTCTTCAAAGGTATACATCTCTTTTTCAACAATATCGGTGACTTCGCCAATGGAACGTTTGAACAACTGGGTTTGTTCAACAATGGGAAAGCGGATTTCCCGATAGGCATACGCAGCCAGCAGGTCTCGCATGACGGTTTCCAGATACTGCCATACGGGTGTCTGCTCGGGCAGCACATCGTTCATGCCGCGTATTGCCTGAATTTTTGCCAAAACGTTTTCCTGCTTTCCGGTATTTTTTGTGAAGAAGAGATTCAGTAAATCGGAATGTCAGACCTGGTTTTGCAGGCCCGTTGAGTTGTCCTAACTACCCACCTTGCCGGCAATCTTCACCTCTGCTTCCTGTTCTTTTTCTTTGACTTTCTGCCTGATCATGGCTTCAAGCTCATCGACTAGGTTTTCGTTGCTGATTTTATGACTTGTCTGCCCATTGATATAGGACATGTTCACCGGTGAAGCACCAGTCAGACCGATATCTGCCACCTTAGCCTCTCCGGGACCATTAACAATACATCCCACAACAGAGACATCCACCGGAGTGGTGATATCTTCCAGTCTGGACTCCAGCTCGTTAACTGTCGCGATCACATCAAAGTTCTGTCTGGAACAACTGGGGCAGGCGACAAGATTGACACCTTTCTTACGCAAACCAAGGCTCTTCAGAATATCAAAGCCCACCTTGATCTCTTCTACCGGGTTGGCGGCTAGGGAAATACGAATGGTATCTCCGATACCATCCATCAATAACAACCCCAGGCCTACGGAAGACTTCACCGTACCACTTCTCAAACCACCGGCTTCAGTGATCCCAAGATGCAAAGGTTGCTCAATCTGCCGCGCCAGTTTGCGATAGGCTTCAACCGTCATGAATACTTCCGAAGCTTTCAGGCTTACTTTGAAATCCTGGAAATCATAGGAATCGAGAATATCAATATGACGCATGGCAGATTCCACCATGGCATCAGCATTAGGCTCACCGTACTTGCGCAATAACTCCTTACCAAGCGATCCTGCATTCACCCCTATACGCAAGGGAACCTGTTTATCCCTTGAAGACTCAATAACTTTCCTGACCCTGTCTTCCCTGCCAATATTGCCGGGATTGATACGCAAACAGTCTACGCCATACTCCAGAACTTTCAGGGCTATGCGGTAGTCGAAGTGGATATCAGCTACGAGAGGTATAGCAATTCTGGAACGAATTTCTCGGAATGCTTCCGCTGCCTCCATGGTAGGCACTGAAACACGGACAATATCAGCACCCACATTGATAAGTTCAGTAATCTGACCAACAGTTGCTTCCACATCTGTGGTATCGGTATTGGTCATGCTCTGGACCGCAATAGGAGCATCACCACCCACAGGGACATTCCCGACCATGATCTGGCGTGATTTTCTGCGTTTTATTGGAGATTTGGTCAACATTACAACTCTTCCGGTTCCAGCGTGATACGTGCTGAGTTATCAGAACGAATTCTGGGGCTTACATCTACTTCCTGATTATTGAATGAGACGGCTACCTTTGTCGCGTCGCCAATGAGAATATAAAAAGGCGCATTTCCACGAATAGTCAGATCATCTCCCGTATCAAGCATGTCATGGAAAAGCCGCGTATTACTGGCGTTATCCACCTCAATCCAGCTTTTCCCAATGAAATGCACTTCAAGATAATCATTGCCTTCACTTTCGAGACTTACCTTCCGCCGATTATTATCCAGGACCACCGTGTAATCGGGTGTTGAAACAGGCACTGTATTCCGATCATTGTTAGCCTCGATGCTGGACTCGACAACTACTGTATCTCTCTGTGTGCCCTGTACTTTGTCCTGCCCCCCAATTAATGAAACAGTTGAATCATACTCGGGTTCGCCCGCTTCTTCCCTATCCCCAGGTGAATCATTCCCAACCGGTATTTCTGTTTCTATTGGCTGGTCAGAAGCTTGTGGCAAGGAATTTTGCGGGTCCAATGTGGCAGGATTCAGGGTAATTTCCTGGACCAGTTTATTCGCAGTCGGCGCATCCTCGAGAATCACCTCCGCCTCTTCCATAGGCAGTGGATCCATCATGACAGCGTCCTTTTCGCCTGCAAATTCGGGATTAACCATACCTGTCGTTGTGGTCTGGTTATCCTCCACTGAAGCCAAGGAATCATCCCTGGTCGATAACCAGTAACTCAGGCTAATCACCAGCACAATGATTAATGCCGCACAGATAGTCCATCGTATATTCTGGTCATAAGCCTTTTTCGCGCGAATCACATTGGCCTCTGACTCTTCATTTTCTTCCAGTACTGCTACATATTGTTCGTAGCACCTCATCACTTCATCGACATCAGTATTCAGGAGCTTGGCATAGGAACGTATATACCCCTTGATAAAGGTTTTACCTGGCAGTTTGTCGTACTCATCGTTTTCCAGGGCTTTTACATAGTGAGCGGTCATATGCAGGGCATCAGCTACACGTGAATGACTCAATCCCAGCTCTTCACGTATTTTCATCAGTTTCTGCCCAGGTGAAGGCCAGTGTGGTTTTTCATCAACCCCTGTTTCTACACCATCGGTTTGCAGCTCAGGTGTACTCATTCAATCACCTGTTCAAAAAGCTGATACTCCCGGCTCTCCGGGAAATTCAATCGCAGGAGTTCGCCATAAGCCAGGGCATTCTCTTCATTTTTTAGCGCCATTTCGAGCCTGGCCCCGACAAGCAGGCTGCGGGCATTATGGCCCAGATTATAGAACTGGATCAGGGTCAGGTAATTGCGCCAATAACCCCTGGCCTGAATGACATCATCCCTGTCGAGATTGATTACACAAAGCTCCAAGGCTGAACGTAGCAGGTTACCATTTAACTGAAGTGCCCGTGTAAATGCTCTTTCTGCATCTTCCTGTCGGCCGAGACGCAGAGCAGCTACACCCATGTTCTCAAATGCCTGCGGACGCTGCGGATAATTTGTATCGCTGACCACTATTTCCAGCTGTTCATAGGCCGCTTCAATATCATTTTGGGCAAAGAGAAAAGCGGCATAGTTGTTGCGGGTTTTCGAGTTCCTCCCGTTTTGCCGCAAGGAACGACGGAAATTTTCATCAGCTAGTTCAGGCTCCCCTTCGCGGGCATAAATCAGTGCCCAGATGCCGAACATCTCACTGCTATTATCGTCGATCTGTGCAGCATTGTTCAGGTGGCGCTTGGCACTGGTCAGGTCATTTTGCTCCAGGTAACCCGTAGCCAGCTGCAGGTAATTTTCCAGCGCTTCCTCTTCCGACACTTCAACATTGAAAACAGGATTAGTGGTTTCTGTTACACAGGCGCACAACAGCAACAGGATGACGACTGTGAGGGCTGTTGATCTGATCATTTTTGTTTTGCTACCTGTTTTGGGGAGATTCTGCCAAAAGAGCGAATTCTACCTTATCATCCGGATTTTACTGAATCTTTAGAGTCTGCAAAGACCCGGTTTGTTCCCGGCGAGCCCTGTGTCTTGCACTGCGCCGCGTCTGGTCATCCACAGCACCAACGAGCTGCCCACAGGCTGCACCGATATCATCCCCGCGAGTGGTGCGGATGGTGACCGTGTATCCTTCATCCCGAAGCATTTTCTGGAATGTTGAGACGGCTGAATTACTGGAACGCTGGTACCCGGTACCATCAAAAGGATTAAAGGGTATCAGGTTGATTTTGCATGGGGTTTCACGGAGCAGTTCAGCCAGCTCCCGGGCATGCTGCCGATGATCATTCACCCCGGCAATCAGGATATATTCAATAGTCGCCACCCGGCTGTCCGGCAAGGCCTCCAGATAGGCATTGGTGCTTCGTAACAGTTCACTGATCGGGTACTTGCGATTAATCGGAACCAGTTCGTTACGTAACTCATCATTCGGTGCATGCAGAGAGATTGCCAGGGAAGCATCTGTATATTCCCTGAGCCTGTCCAGTGCAGGTACAACGCCGGAAGTGCTGATGGTGACCCGTCGCTTGGACAGGCCATAACAATTGTCTTCCATCATCAGACTAATGGCATTCAGGACATTATCGAAATTGAGCAAAGGCTCTCCCATACCCATCATGACCACATTCGTTACCTTACGGGGGGTTTTTGTTCCGAAAGTGTCCAACTCCCTGTTTGCGAGCCACAATTGACCGATAATCTCTGCCGTGGTCAGGTCACTGTTAAAACCCTGTTTGCCGGTGGCACAAAATGAACAGTCAAGGCTGCAGCCGGCTTGAGATGAAATGCACAGGGTCCCGCGTCCAGACTCGGGGATATAGACCATCTCCACGCCACTTCCGCTTTCCACCTCCACAATCCATTTATGACAACCATCTGAGGCATCATATCTTTCCCTGATTACGGGGGGGCGTACTTCGGCGCATTCTTTAAGGCGGGCACGCAAGGACTTGCTGATATTGGTCATTTCATCAAAGTCGGTCACGCCGAACTGATGAATCCATTTCAGAAGCTGTATAGCGCGAAAAGGCTTTTCTCCCAATTCAAGAAGAAAAGCCTCCATCTGCTGCCTGCTCAGACCAAGAAGATTGGTCGCTGTCTCCGGCATTGAGAGTTCACCTCATCAGAATTTGCGTGGGCAAATTTCCTCGTCGCTGAAGAAATAGCTTATTTCACGTTCTGCAGATGCCGGGGAATCAGAGCCATGAACAGCATTGGCATCAATGGAATTGGCAAAATCCGCACGTATGGTGCCTGGCTCAGCTTCAGCCGGGTTTGTAGCACCCATCAGCTCCCTGTTTCTGGCAATGGCATTTTCACCCTCCAGAACCTGGACAATAACCGGACCGGAAGTCATAAATTCCATCAGATCCGCAAAAAACGGCCTGCCTTCATGTTCAGCATAAAAACCACCAGCGGACTTTTCATCCAGCTGAAGCATTTTCATGGCGACTGGTTTCAGGCCACCTTTCTCAAAACGGCTGACAACTTCCCCGATCACGTTCTTGCCAACAGCGTCCGGTTTGATAATAGAAAGAGTACGTTCTACTGACATGCAAATCTCTCCGCAAACATTCATTGAATTATTAAGTGTTTATCCGCCATGGCGGATAAAAGAAAACGGCGTATTGTACGCGCCTTTGCCGCTTTTTTGTACTTAAAACTACCTTGAATTTCAGGGTTTTACCCAGATTTGCACTCTTTCACTGCAGACCCTGTGCTCCTGAAGGAACGGAAAAACCCGGTTATTGACACCCGGGTCGGAGAGATTGGTCAGAGCTCGTCGATCCAGGCCATTTGAATAGCCTCCAGGATCTTTTCGCCGCTACGATTAGGATCATCATCGAACCCATCAAGCTCAAGGACCATGCGGTGCAGATCCACAAAATTAATGGTTCTGGGGTCCACTTCGGGATAGGTATCCAGCAGCTCGATGGCAATATCCAGGGTATCAGTCCACTTCATGACAGTCTCCGATAAACTAATGATTCTCAGACACCATATTCAGGGTGTATTTGGGTATCTCGACAACAAGATCCTCATCCGCAACCAGTGCCTGGCAACCAAGCCGGGATTCCGGTTCAAGTCCCCAGGCCTTATCCAGCATATCGTCCTCGTCCTCGGTAGACTCCTCCAGTGAATCAAAACCTTCCCTGACAATGACATGGCAGGTGGTACAGGCACAGGACTTTTCACAGGCGTGCTCAAGAGCAATGCCATTTTTAAGCGCTACATTCAATATGGTTTCACCGGAAGCGGCTTCCACTTCCTTTCCTTCCGGACAGATTTCCTGATGTGGCAAAAATTGAATAGTCGGCATCGCTATTTTATTTCCTCGGCGTTAAATTCATTCATATTCGTTAATGGTATGACCGGCAAGGGCTGTCCTGATCTGCGTATCCATGCGCCGGCTGGCAAATTCCAGGCTCGCCTCATTGAGCGCTTCGGCCCCCTGATGAATGGCATCCGCATCCCCAGCCTCAATCACTTCCTTCAATTTGTTGATACCGGCTACCAACAAGGCATATTCATTATCATCAAGCAGGGACTTGCCATCTTCAGAAAGGGCATTCTCAAGTGCTTCAATAATTCGCCGGGCCTCAACTATATTTTCCTGCAGAGCCCTGGCAGCCTTATCTGATGCCGCCAGTTCATAGGAATCAGTAAGCATTCGCTCTATAACCTTTTCTTCAAGGCCGTATGAAGGCTTGATGACAACACTGCTGGCTATCCCCGTCCCCAATTCCCTGGCCTGTACTTCCATGAGTCCATCAGCATCGACCTGGAATGTCACTTCAACAACAGCAGCTCCGGCTACCATGGGTGGTATACCCTTGAGTTCGAATTTGGCCAGGGACCGGCAATCAGTCACCAGCTCACGCTCTCCCTGGAGCACATGCAGGGACATCGCCGTCTGACCATCCTTGTAGGTTGTAAACTGCTGCGCTCGTGCAGCCGGAATTGTGGTATTCCTCGGGATTATTTTTTCCATCAATCCACCCATGGTCTCTATACCCAGGGAAAGTGGAATAACATCAAGCAGGAGCACATCATCCCCGTACTTGTTACCAGCAAGAACATCAGCCTGCAGTGCGGCTCCCACGGCAACAACCTGGTCGGGATCAATTTCTGTATGCACTTCAGTCCCGAAGAAACCAGAGATCCGTTCCCGAACACCCGGTGTTCGCGTGGAACCACCAACCATAACAACATCGGCTATGTCTTCAATGCCGACACCAGCATCCCGAAGGACGCGGCGGCAAGCCTTGATTGTCTTATCTATGAAACCATCAATCAGCGAATTGAATGTGTCGCGCGTAAGAGTTCCCCGCCAGCCGTCAAACTCAACATCTGTATCTTCATGGTCAGTAAGATCATGTTTGGCCTGGCGGGCGATAGCTGCCAGATTCTGTAATGCGCTTGAATTGAGATCACGCTGTTTACCGGCTTCTTCCAGTATCCAGTCCATGATTGCACGATCAAAATCATCACCACCCAGGGCAGCATCGCCTCCCGTGGCAAGTACCTTGAATACACCCTGCTCAAGTCGCATAAGGGAAACATCAAACGTTCCCCCTCCCAGGTCATAGATGATTACCGTTTCTTCCTGCTTCCTGTCGAGCCCATATGCCACAGCTGCTGCTGTTGGCTCACTAAGAAGTCGTAATACATTGATTCCTGCCAGCTTGGCAGCATCTTTCGTTGCCTGGCGCTGAGCCTCATCAAAGTAGGCCGGCACAGTGATTACTGCACCATCGAGCTTGCCACCGAGTTCTTCTTCACCGCGACGAGCCAGTTCACGAAGAATTTCCGCAGACACCTCAACCGGGCTCTTGTCACCTGCTGCTGTCCTTACAAGTGGCATACCCCGACTCTCCCCGGCAACCAGGGCATAAGGCAGGTCATAATGGATATCTTCAATGCCACGCCCCATCAGGCGCTTCACGGAAGAGACAGTATTGGCTGAATCGGTGAATCCTTTACCAAGGGCTTCCTTGCCAACAATCACCCCCCCATCAGAAGCATAGTGCACAACAGAGGGTAGCAGGCAGTGATCATGATGATCACACAGGGTATGCGCTTTCCCCTCCTTGGCTACAGCCACAAGTGAATTGGTGGTGCCCAGATCAATACCTACCGCACGCTTGCGAACAGCATGGGCTACTGGCTTGCTTTGTCCCGGTTCTGAAATGCTGAGTAATGCCACAGTTTTTCTCTAATCAGTAATCAAGCAGCTTTTCTTCTGCCTGGTCTATTTCTGCCAGTAATTTATACAGGAATTGTAGCTTGTTATATTCCTGCTTTGCCTCTACCAGCTTCCCGTTGTCATAACAGGATGCAAAGTCGACAAGCCCTGTCTCTTGTTCCCGCAACGTTTCAGACTTGAGTACTTCCAGGCCATCCATGTCTTCATGGGCAATGAGTCGTTCCAGGGACTCCCTGGCTTCCATTTGCCTTATGAGGAATTCACCCTGAAGGTGTGCCTGGTTATGTTCCTCGGGATCCATACCTGCCAGTTTCAACAGGTAACCTGCCTTTTTGAGGGGTGATTTAAGTGTCTCATAGGCATCATTGACAATACTGGTTCGCTGCATGGCCTCCAGTCTTACCTGATCCTCCGCGCTACTCACCCTGTCGGGATGATGTTCAGCCTGAAGCGTTCTGTATTGTGCTTCAAGCCTGTCAGTTTCAATCTCGCAAGACACGGGTAACCCGAATAATTCGAAATAGTTATCAGGGTTGAATGGATGGGATACAGACACTGGGAAGCTTGAGACAGGAGTTTTATCAGACGCTGAAACTTTCGCCGCAACCACATTCCCCTTTTGCGTTGGGGTTGGTGAACTCGAAACCTTCATTGACGCCGACTTTCACGAAATCCATCTCGGTCCCATCAAGGTAGACCAGGCTTTTGGGGTCAACAATAATCTTGATGCCCTGATCTTCAAAGATTTTGTCTGTTGGCTCAGGCTCATCGACAAACTCAAGCACGTAGGCCATACCGGAGCAGCCGGTGGTGGTGACACCCACACGGATACCCAGCCCACTGCCCCGGCTTTCAAGCTGGGATGCAACATGCCTGGCGGCTGCTTCAGTCATTGTTATGGCCATTGTCTACTACTTCCTTAATGTCAAACTTTTCAAAACTGCCTTATTCTGTTTCCGTGGTTTGTCCACGTTTCTGCTTCACATCACTGATTGCAGCCTTGATAGCATCTTCAGCAAGTACTGAGCAGTGAATCTTCACAGGAGGCAGGCCGAGTTCTTCAGCAATTTCTGTATTACGGATAGTCGCCGCATCATCAATGGTCCTGCCCTTGACCCACTCGGTAAGCAGGGAACTGGATGCAATGGCAGAACCACAGCCATAGGTCTTGAATTTTGCATCTTCAATAACCCCGTCATCATTAACCTTGATCTGCAGACGCATCACGTCACCACACGCTGGCGCACCCACCATCCCGGTACCGACATTCTGGTCGTCATCATCAAGACGGCCAACATTACGAGGATTTTCATAGTGATCGAGTACTTTATCTGAATAAGCCATCTGTATTCCTCTTGTCTTTTTAACTCTGGTTAACTCTGGTATTTCAATAACTCACAAATTCTACTGGCACACCTTAATGGGCTGCCCACTGCACCTGGCTGATATCAACGCCATCCTTATGCATATCCCACAGGGGAGACAGTTCCCTGAGCTTACCCACGGCTTCTTTCACTTTTGTCACGGCAGTATCGATATCCTCTTCTGTCGTAAAGCGTCCTATACTGAAACGCAGTGAACTATGGGCCAGTTCATCATCCATACCCAACGCGCGAAGCACATAGGATGGCTCAAGACTGGCAGAAGTACATGCGGAGCCGGAAGATACGGCAAGATCCTTGAGTGCCATTATCAGCGATTCTCCCTCTACGAAATTAAAGCTGACATTGATATTGCCGGGCACACGGTGTTCAAGATCGCCGTTGATATAGACTTCCTCCATTCCTTCAAGCCCCTTGAGGAAGCGATCTCGCAGGACTTTTGTCCGCTCTGCCTCATCATGCATTTCTTCTTTCGCAATTCTAAAGGCCTCCCCCATTCCAACAATCTGGTGCGTAGGCAAAGTGCCTGAACGCATACCACGCTCATGGCCACCACCATGCATCTGGGCTTCCAGGCGTACCCGTGGTTTACGACGCACATAGAGGGCGCCAATCCCTTTCGGGCCATATATCTTGTGCGCAGAAAACGACATCAGGTCTACCTTCATGTCTTGCAGATCAATATCGATCTTGCCAGGGCTCTGCGCTGCATCTACATGAAAAATCACTTTCTTCTCACGACAGATTTCACCAATAGCCTTAATGTCATTGATAACGCCAATTTCATTATTCACATGCATGAGGGAAACAAGAATGGTGTCGTCACGAATGGCTTTTTCCAGATCCTGGGGATGAATCAGCCCTTTTTCATCGGGATCCATGTATGTCACATCGAATCCTTCCCTTTCGAGTTGGCGACAGCTGTCCAGAACAGCCTTGTGCTCAATCTTGGACGTTATGATGTGCTTGCCCTTGCTCTGGTAAAAATGAGCCGCCCCTTTCAGTGCCAGGTTGTCTGATTCCGTAGCGCCGGATGTCCAGACGATCTCCCGGGGGTCACAATTGACCAGATCAGCAATATTCTGACGGGCTTGTTCGACCGCTTCCTCGGCTTTCCATCCGAAAACATGGGAACGGGAAGCAGGGTTTCCGAAATTACCTTCCATGGTGAGACACTCAACCATTTTTTCGACTACACGGGGATCCACAGGTGTAGTAGCTGAATAGTCAAAATATATCGGGATCATTCTTTTCTCCAAACTGCGTTGTTTGATGGGTTTGCTTTATCGGCTTCCTGGATCCGATTACAGGGAATTGGCGACAATTCTCTGCAGACTGTCCTGTCGTGTGTCTTCCGGCCCTGAATCCTGAACATTGATACGCTCATGCTGATTTCGGGCGATCTGCTTGATTTCTCGCTTGGACACCAGGTCTGCAAGCGAAATATTACTGAGAAAATGATGTATCTGTTCACTGAGGTCTTGCCACAAATGATGGGTCAGGCAGGTTTCACCACCATGGCAGTCGCCCTTACCCCGGCATTTTGTGGTATCCAGAGATTCACTGACGGCATCAATGATTTCGGCAACATCGATCTCACTGTCTTTCCGGCCCAAGAGGTATCCACCGCCAGGACCACGCACACTGCTGACCAGTTCCTGCTTGCGCAGCTTGGAAAAAAGCTGCTCCAGGTAAGACAGGGAGATATCCTGCCTCTTTGAAATATCACTTAATGTGACAGGGCCCTTACTGGCATTGATAGTCAGGTCCAGCATTGCTGTAACTGCATATCGGCCTTTGGTTGTCAGTCTCATGATGATAAACCTGCGCTCTGTAAACGTTGGAAAATTATGCAATAACCAACCAATTTAGTCAAGTATATAACATACTAAATTAGTCAGGTATTTACTTTTCCTTTACAGGCTTGTCGAGCTGGGTTTCAGTGGCTGAAAGCACCCCCCTGAGCAGGTTGATTTCCATGCGATCCGGACGAATACGCGTATATAGCCTTCTCATGCGGGTCATTAACTGGCGTGGAGCTTTTGGATCCAGCACTTCCAGTCTTACAAGTACCTTTTCCAGATGGCCCAGGAAACCCTCCATTTCCTCCATTGTGACCAGTGGCTGGTCCCAATTATCCGCAACAGAATCAGTGTCAACATTCTCTGCCGAGTCAGATGGCCTTGCTGCGTTTAGCACCACTTTTCGTATTTCATATGACAAGACCATGACTGCAGCAGCCAGGTTGAGTGAGGAATAATCTTCATTCGCAGGAATCTGGACATGAAAGTGGCATTGTCTCAACTCTTCATTGCTAAGGCCATTATCTTCCCTGCCAAAAACAAGGGCGACCTTGTTCTGACCGGAAGCCGTGACCAGTTTTTCTGCACACTCTGCAGGATCAACCATGGGCCATGGAATACCCCGGGAGCGAGCACTGGTTCCTATCACCAGTCCACAGTCAGCTATGGCTTCCTGCAGGGAGTCCACGACAGTGGCCCTGTCCAGAATATCCAGGGCATTTGCTGCACGACCAAGGGCTACGCCGGAGGGAAAATCCCTGGGTTTAACCAGGTACAGGGATTCCAGTCCCATGTTTTTTATGGCCCTGGCTGCAGCCCCTATATTACCGGGGTGACTGGTTTCAATGAGAACAATACGTATATTTGCTGTATTCATGGAAAATCGGTGTTGAATTACTCTGCATGCCAATTCAGGGCGCGCTATAATAGCAGAGTTACCCGCCGAATCGTTACATGGATGTATGGTTCTTTCTTTGTCTTCTTCTGCTAGAATGCGCAGCAATTTTCCGGGCAGGAATCCCATTTCCTGAATACTGACACTATGCATGCCATCACCAACATCGGGCTTCGCGCCGCCAGAGAAGCCTCAGAACAGATTCTCCAGGCCTGGGAAAGACCTGACAAAATAAAGATTTCTGAAAAAGCCCGTAATGATTATGTCACGGACGTCGACAACTTTGTTGAAAGCCTCCTCATCGAACATATACGCAAGGTCTACCCAGCCCACAGTTTCCATTGTGAAGAAAGCGGCTATCAGGAAGGTGAAGACAAGGATTCCCTTTGGGTGATTGATCCCATTGATGGCACCCGTAATTTTATCCAGGGTATCCCCCATTTCTGTATATCCATGGCCTTTATCCAGAAAGGCAAACTGGAACATGCCATCATCGTCGACCCCATAAAAAATGATGAGTTTACGGCAACCCGTGGCAGTGGAGCCCGGCTAAATGGACACCGTATCCGGGTCAGTAACCGCCATGATCTTGAAGGCAGTATCGTCAGTCTCAGCAGTGCCGGACTGAAAGAATATGAGAAACTGCTGGAGGTCCAGCAGAACCTGAAAGGCATTATCGGGGCACTCAGGATGGATGGCTCAGCAGCACTCGATCTGGCCTACTGTGCTGCCGGGCGCACCGATGCCGGCTGGATGTCGGGCATGAACCAGTGGGATGTGGCTGCCGGAATTCTCCTGGTACAGGAAGCTGGCGGATTAATCAGCGACATGTCAGGAAATCCGGATTGTCTGGAAAGTGGAGCCCTGGTATTCAGCAACAGCAAATGTTTCAGAAATTGGCTGAAGCTGGTGGCGAAGAATTCCTGAAAGTCATTTTCAGGTAACTTTTTACTGGTTAACGATTCTCTTTTCGATACGATATTTTTTGACACTTCTTTTTAAAAAGAAGTGTCCAGGAAAACCCGGCCGGGCGTCCTGCCCTTCGGGTACCTTCGTCATTGCTCATTGCGACGGGTCGCCGCGATTCACCATTCTGGAAAAATTGTCGAACGAGGGAAGCCGAAGGCCTGGCGAGCAGGGCGCGCTTTCTTTGGTTACTTTCTTTGCGTGTGCAAAGAAAGTAGCAAAACATCTTGCCTTAAAAAGGAATTTGTAACCGAAAAGAAACAAAACCCTCAGGGCATGGCATCCAGTTCTTCACCTTCCTTTTCGGGAGGCATCAGGTCTTCCTTGGATATCTGCATATGTAACAGGACATTCGCTGCAACATAAACAGAGGAGTAGGTACCAATTACCACACCAACAATCAATGCTGTGGCAAAGCCGTGGATCATTTCCCCACCAAAAATAAACAGGGCAAGGAGAACCAGCAAGGTCGTCAACGAAGTAATGATCGTTCGGCTGAAGGTCTGGGTAATGGAAATATTGATCAACTCCACCGGATCACTCTTTCTGAGTACACGGAAGTTTTCACGGATTCGGTCAGACACTACGATAGTGTCATTAAGTGAATAACCGATGACGGCAAGCAGGGCCGCCAGTACTGTCAGGTCAAAATCAATCTGGAACAGGGAAAAGAAGCCCAGGGTGATAATGACGTCATGGGCAAGTGCAGCCACGGCCCCGACTGAAAACTTGAACTGGAAACGCAGCGCGATATAAATCATGATCATAATCAGCGCTACCAGCATTCCCAATCCGCCCTGCTCCCTGAGCTCTTCACCTACCTGGGAACCGATAAACCCTGTTCCCAGAATTTCCACATCCGTTGAGGTGCTGGTCCGCAATGCTTCCACAATTCTGTCTGTGGATTCTGCGGCCGCCGCCTGATCCACATTATCTGTACCAGTTTCCTGGATACGAATCTGCACATCCTGGTCTGTACGAAAATTGATGACTTCAAAATTCTCATAACCGGTTGCACTGATAATATCCCGGATATTCTCCAGGTCAGGGGTTTCGGCAAAATTCACCTGAATCTGTGTGCCACCGGTAAAGTCCAGACCATACTGCATGCCATTCACCAGGAAAGAACCCAGTGCAACAATGATCAGCAAGGCAGAAAACACCGTCGTGAACCTGCGCAGGGCCATGAAGTTGATGACTTTCATTTCGCTCATAGTATTCAAACCTTCAGGCTGCGGGGGCCGACCCGGTGGACGGCAGTTTCATTCCGATGGAAATATTCTTGACGTTGCGACCACCATACATCACGTTAATGATGGACCGTGTCACCATGATCGCTGTAAACATGGAGGTGATAATCCCGATGGAGAGGGTTACTGCAAAGCCCCTGACAGGACCGGTACCAATTGAGTAGAGAATAATCGCTACCAGGAATGTGGTGATATTGGCATCAAAGATAGTTACAAATGCACGGCCAAAACCACTATCAATGGCTCTCTGAACCGGCATACCGTTCCTCAGTTCCTCGCGTATTCGGGCAAAGATCAGCACATTGGCATCTACCGCCATACCGACAGTGAGCACGATACCTGCAATACCCGGAAGGGTCAGTGTGCCACCCACAATGGACATGACGGCTACCAGTAACATGAGGTTCACCCCGAGCGCTATATTTGCTGCCAGTCCGCAGAACCGGTAATAGACCAGCATAAACAGTAGAACCAGGCCAAGACCCACCTGAACAGACAAGAGCCCCTTGTCGATGTTCTCCTGACCCAGGCTTGGTCCGATAGCATACTCCTCGAGGAAATACATAGGCGCTGCCAAAGCTCCTGAACGGATAAGCAGTGCCAGATCATTGGCTTCATTACCTTCCAACCCGGTAATACGGAACTGTCGCCCCAGGGCAGACTGGATCACGGGTGCGGATATAACCCGCTCCTCGGTGTAGGGTTCTGACCTGGATACCAGCTCCCCATCTGCATTGCGTTCAGTAACAGTTCGTGTCTTGGTTTCTATCAGCAGGATAGCCATTCGCTGACCGATGTTTGCTCGGGTCACTTCGTTAATCCGACGCGCGCCTACGGCATCCAGGGAGAGATTTACCTGGGGTAGGCTGGTCTGGGGATCAAAGGCTGACTGGGCATTGGTGACGTTTTCACCGCTGACAATAATATCCCGATCGATAAATATGGGCAGGCCGTCGTTATCCACATATTCAAGCGTGGTTCCGGGGGCCGCATTGGGTGCTGCTACCAGATGAAACTGGAGAGTTGCCACGGCACTGATCAGATCTTTTGCCCGCGTGGTGTCCTGTATACCGGGAAGGTCAATATTAATGCGGTTATTACCCATCGGCTGGAGTTTCGGCTCCTTGACACCCAGTTCGTCAACACGGGAACGCAGAGTGGTCAGGTTTTGCTGAAGAGCATATTCCTGCAACTGGATGGTAGACAGTTCATTCATCGTGTAATACAGAAAATAGTTACCGCCGGTTTCACCCGTACGGAACTGGAAATCAGGGAATTCATCCCGAATAAGATCAATGGCAGATGAACGGGTATCCGCATTGGTGAAACGGATAACAATTCGATTGGTGTCATCCACCTCAAGAGGCGGTCTGTAACGCAGCCCTTCTTCCCGGAAAAGGGTGCGCATGGTGGCCACTGAATCCGTCAACTGCTTCCTGATCGCTGCCTCCAGATCCACTTCCATGAGAAAGTGCACGCCACCCTGGAGATCCAGGCCATAGGTCATCGGCCCTGCCCCCAGTGACTGAAGCCATTGCGGGGTGTTCGGCGCCAGGTTCAGAGCCACGATATATTCATCCGGAAGCGCCAGATTGATTACCTGCTGTGCTCGGCTCTGTTCATCCGGATTTTCCAGGCGTACCAGCCCTACCCCCTGTTCAATAACCGGGTCAAAGAACGCAATTCCATCCGCACCAAGCGCAAATGTAGCGCTGTCCAGGGCACTCTGGTCCACAATGCCACTGTCATGGGAAATCTGGATGGCGGGATCCGGCGCATAAAAATTGGGGGCTGAATAAATGCCGCCCAAGGCCACAACGAACAGAATCAGCAGGTTTTTCCAGAGAGGGTATTTATTCAGCATAGATAGTTACCGGCAGGTACTCGCATGGTCATGATCAGATGGACTTGATGGTACCTTTAGGCAGTACTGCGGAAATAGCTGATTTTTGCAACTTGATTTCAACATTGTCCGCAATCTGCAGCACAATATAGTTGTCATCTACCTTGTTCAGCTTGCCCAGAATTCCGCCATTGGTCATCACTTCATCACCTTTATTAAGGCTCGACATCAGGTCCTTGTGTTCCTTGGCCCGCTTGGACTGTGGACGCCAGATCAGGAAATAGAAAATCAGCGCAAATCCGCCGAAAAAGACAATATTGAAAATAGCGGAAGGCTCCTGTGCCCCCCCTTCAGCCTGTGCATAGGCGGAACTGATAAAGAAATCCATAATATTCCCCGGTTTCAAGTCAGGCAGAAACTGCCTTTTCTTTCAATTTAATGATTTGTTAATGATTTGTTTTTTTACTGGCTGACAGTTGTAAAAAACCTGTGTTTTCAATGCTCGGCTTCCAGAACAAGTTGTTGTTCGTGGAAGGATTTCGCGAAGTCGGCCAATGTACCCGTTTCTATGGCACCGCGCAAATCAGCCATCAGGGTCTGGTAATAATGCAGGTTATGTATGGTGTTTAACTGGGCACCCAGCATTTCCTTGCATTTGTCCATATGATGTAGATAGGACCGACTGAAGTTTTTACAAGTGTAACAGCCACAATTTTCATCAATAGGCGCCAGATCCTCCCTGTAACGACTGTTTCTGAGTTTCAACAGGCCTTTTGATGTAAAAAGGTAAGCGTTACGTGCATTACGTGTAGGCATGACACAGTCAAACATATCCACACCACGCTGGACAGCACCGACCAGATCCGAGGGTGTTCCCACACCCATAAGGTACCGGGGTTTATCGGCTGGCATTTTGTCGACCAGTTCATCCAGAACCGCCCACATCTCATCCTTCGGTTCCCCCACTGACATCCCGCCAATGGCATATCCATCAAAGCCGATCTGCATCAGCGCCTCAAGGGATTCGAGTCTCAACGATGGATACATACCGCCCTGGACAATGCCAAACAAGGCTCCCGGCTTATCAGCATGGGCAGTCTTGCATCGCTTTGCCCAGCGCATTGATAACTCCATCGATTCACGGGCCTCTTCTTCAGTAGCGGGATAAGGGGTACACTCATCAAATACCATGATGATGTCAGAGCCCAATTCCTGTTGAACTTCAATAGCCCTTTCCGGGCTGAGAAAGACCTTCGATCCATCAATGGGGGAGCGAAATTCCACCCCTTCCTCGGTGATCTTGCGCAAATCCCCAAGGCTGAAGACCTGGAAGCCTCCGGAGTCAGTCAGAATCGGCTTCTCCCATCCCATGAAGTCATGAAGATCCCCATGCTTGCGAATGATGCTTGTGCCTGGCCTGAGCATCAGGTGGAAAGTATTGCCCAGCAGAATCTGGGCGCCCGTATCAGCAACCTGCACTGGACTGAGTCCTTTAACCGAACCATAGGTTCCTACGGGCATGAAAGCCGGTGTTTCAATATCACCACGGCTAAAGGCTATCTGGCCACGGCGGGACTGGGCATCGGTATGTAAAAGCGAATATTTCATAGATTAAAAAAACCGGCTTACAGGAAGCCGGTTTATGTTAAACAGCATGAAGGAAAAATGTCATTGCCTGGAAATCAAGGCAATAAATCTGCCACTCCATCCCTTTCTTCAGCAAGTTCTGCTGCGGTCTTGTCCATCAGGTCACGGGAGAAATCATTGATCTCGAGCCCCTGCACAATGGTGTATTTGCCGTCTGCACAGGTAACAGGGAATGAATAAACAAGCCCTTCCTCAATCCCATAGCTGCCATCAGACGGAATGGCCATACTGACAATCTTGCCATCAGTGCCCAGGGCCCAGTCGCGCATGTGCTCGATAGCTGCATTGGCAGCTGAAGCCGCACTGGACAGGCCGCGCGCCTTGATAATGGCAGCGCCTCGCTGCTGAACTGTCGGGATGAAGTCGTTGGCAACCCATTCCTGATCAACTAGGGATGCGGCATCCTGACCATCCACCTTGCAGTGATGGATATCAGGATACTGGGTAGCAGAGTGGTTACCCCAGATAATCATGCTTTCTACATCTGTGGTGTGCTTGCCGGTTTTCCCGGCGAGTTGGGCCATCGCACGATTGTGGTCCAGACGGGTCATGGCTGTGAACTGGCCAGGATCCAGGTCCGGGGCATTGCGATAGGCAATCAAGGCGTTGGTATTAGCCGGGTTACCGACAACAATGACTTTAACATCACGACTGGCATGGTCATTAATGGCTTTACCCTGTACGGAGAATATCGCCGCATTGGCTTCCAGCAGATCCTTACGCTCCATACCCGGACCACGTGGGCGGGCACCAACAAGCAGGCAGTAATCGGCATCCTTGAATGCCACATTCGGGTCATCGCTCTGGACAATGCCATGTACCAGTGGGAAAGCACAATCTTCAATTTCCATGGCAACACCCTTGAGGGCTTCCAGTGCCGGTGTAATTTCCAATAACTGGAGAATAACCGGCTGATCCTTGCCCAGCATCTCGCCCGATGCAATTCTGAACAGAAGTGAATAGCTGATTTGACCGGCCGCACCGGTAACTGCAACCCTGACTGGTGATTTCATCGATATGATTCCTGTGAATGATTAAGAATAGTGAGTAATCCGGAGGGCGGCGATTATAACAAAAAAAACCATCGAGGATGCAGGAGACAATTAACGCTATCCTTGGGCACTATTTTCGTAAACTATTAATGTCAATGCTGGCTACGGGATATATTTGCTGGCGTGACTGCCATCAAGTCGGAATCTCCATTAAAATCCTGGCATTGCTGAGCCCTTCTTGTCGTCATAGTGGTATCATTCATCCACTCATCTATATCGGAACTCCCATGCGCAAAACAAAGATCATCTGTACCGTCGGCCCGGCAACGAGCAACTATGAAATGCTGGAGGAAATGTACGCGGCGGGCATGAATATCATCCGCCTGAATATGTCCCATGCTACCCACAAGTGGGCTGACAGGATGATCGAACACGCGGTTGAACTCAACAAACACACCACTTACCCCGTCGGCATCCTGCTGGACACCCAGGGGCCGGAAATCCGGACTTCAGTACTGGAAAATGATCTTAACCTGAAGGCCGGCGACGAGATTTCCATCTCCGTCAGGGCTGATGTGGATGTAGAGGAATCCTCTTTCCACATAAACTATGACGAACTGATCGATACCGTCAATGTTGGAGACAAGATCACGGTGGATAACGGCCTGATCAATCTGGAAGTCCTTGAGAAGGAGGCTCCAGTGATGCGCTGCAAGGTGCTCGATGGCGGTGTGCTTGGCAGCAAGAAGCATGTCAACCTGCCGGGTATCCGTGTAAACCTCCCTGCCATGACCCCCAAGGACAAGGAAGACATTCTCTTTGCCATGGAAAGGGAAGTGGACTTTATTGCACTTTCCTTTGTTAGAGAGGCATCAGATGTCCTTGAACTGCGACAGTTGATGGAGGAAACCAATCCAGAGAAAGCGGCAACCATGAAAGTGATTGCCAAGATTGAAGACCAGCAGGGATTGAAGAATCTTGAGGATATCATCAAGGTCTCCGATGGCATTATGGTCGCCCGTGGAGACCTGGGGGTTGAAATCAACCTGGCGGAACTGCCGAATGTGCAGCGACGTATCGTTCGCCTGTGTGCCGAGCAAGGGCGACGCGTCATCGTAGCCACCCACTTGCTGGAATCAATGATCGATAATCCAATTCCCACCAGGGCCGAAGTCACGGATGTAGCAAATGCGGTCTATGAGGAGGCGGATGCTGTCATGCTCTCCGGTGAAACCACTATTGGCAAATATCCTGTTCGCTGTATACAGTATCTGAATGACATTGCGCTGGCGGCTGAAAGCAAGCGCGGGTTACGCTTCACCCAGAAGTTGATCAAAAATAGCGACAAGGAACACCTGGGTGCCAACGCCGCGGAAATGGCCGATGATATGCGGGTGAAAGGTATTGTTGTGGTAACCCGCCACGGAATCATGGCCAATTACGTCACCAATTCCCACCCCATCACACCGATCTATGCATTTACCAATATCGGCGTAACAAGGCGACTGATGACTCTCAACCGAAACCTGTTTCCTTTCAAGATCGAGTTCAGCAAGGATCCCGAGGAAACGCTCGCAAAGGCCTTCTCCGAACTCAAGGATAAAGCAGGATTTGTCACTGGGGATACTGTTGTCGTGATTTCTGACCTGTTGATTGACCAGGACAGTGTCGGTATTCAGGTTCGTTATTTTCCCTGAAGCGGGGTCAGATTCAGGCGATGAACATGGCGTCGCCATAACTGAAGAAACGGTATTTTTCTTTTACCGCTTCCCGATAGGCATTGAGAATACTGTCCTTGCCGGCCAGGGCCGAGACCAGCATGATCAGGGTTGAATCCGGCAAATGGAAGTTGGTAACAAGTGCGTCCACTACCCTGAAGTCATAACCGGGATAAATAAAAATACGGGTATCCCCGGAAAATGGCATTAGCTCGCCAGTGACAGCCGCTGTCTCCAGACATCGCACTGTGGTAGTACCAACAGCAACTACCCTTCCCCCCCGTTCCCGGCAGGCCCTAATTTTTTCACAGACGCTTTCATCGACTTCCAGATACTCGGCATGCATCATATGCTCTTCAACCTTTTCAGTTCGAACCGGCTGAAAAGTGCCACCTCCAACATGAAGCGTTACCATGGCGGTCTCTGCCACCCGTTCTTCAAGCGCCTTCAAAAGCATTTCATCAAAATGAAGTCCTGCAGTTGGCGCTGCAACCGCCCCTTTTTTTTCACTATAGACCGTCTGGTATCGCTCCCGGTCTGAAAATTCGTCTTCCCTTCGAATATAGGGCGGAAGGGGCATATGCCCGACAGCTTCGGATATCATCATGACGGGAATAGAAAACGTCAATGAGTAAAAATTATCCTGCCTGCCGTTTACCTCGGCTGTCACCTGTGCCTCCGGTGTTTCAAATATCAGGGTAGTACCAGGCCTGGGCGATTTGCTTGCCTTGATCTGGGCAATCGCTGTTGTCTCGCCGGTTACTCTTTCCAGGAGAACTTCCACCTGCCCTCCGGTTTGCTTTCGGCCAAACAGACGAGCCGGGATCACACGGGTATTATTGAACACCACCAGATCTTCAGGTTTCAATTCATCCAGCAGATCAGGGAACTGCCTGTGTCGAATCCCCCCGCTTTCCCTGTCGAGACAAAGTAGGCGGCTGTCAGTCCTTTTAGCCGGAGGATAGTGCGCTATCAGTTCTTCAGGTAGATCGAAATGGAAATCTCGTAATTGCATAGGTCAGTCAGGTTCTTCAAAAAGGATGCAAGGATAAAGATAAAGCGTGAAATATAAAAGCAGGATACCTGTAGGCAGAGCATTACCCAGGTTGCTATAATGCGCCCCTGCCTGCCCCTTAGAGATGTGCCGGAGTGGTGAAATTGGTAGACACGTCGGATTCAAAATCCGATGCTAGAGATAGCGTGCCGGTTCAAGTCCGGCCTCCGGTACCAACACTTACTTTCAACACCTTTCATACCCATCCATACACTTCCATATCTCATTGTATTTTAAAGCTTTTATCATTACTTCTGCATCATAAAGTGTCAGACACTGTCAGGGGGTCGCAGATTCATTAGTAGTTTTTATAGTAGTTTTATTTGTGTGGTGCTAGGATTCTTCCTGAATCGACTGAGGGAGCGGCTAGATGCCACAGAACCTACTTACAGATGCTTCTCTAAGAAAGGTAAGGCCATCAAATAAAAGGCAGACTCATGCTGACGGCGGTAACCTGTTCGCCAAGATGGAAGCCAACAGCGAAGTTCTTTACTTCGAGATGCGCTACACATCGCCAACGCTCCATAAGCAACGTGTAATTCGATTAGGCACTTACCCTTCCCTCAAGCTAGCAGAAGCCAGACAACAAAGAGATGAATATAAAAAACTCATAGCTAATGGTGTGGATCCTGCGGACCACAAGAAGCAGATGAAGCAAGGTCTACTAGATGCAAGAGCCAACACATTTAAAGCTATCAGTGAGCAGTGGCTGGATACGCAAAGCACAGTGAATGTTGAATCAACTCTTGCTAAGAAAAAGATGCTTATTGATAAACACCTCCTACCCTACATAGGTAAGAGTCCAGTATCTGAGATAACAATGCAGCTAGCAGTAAAGGTATTACAGCCAATAGCAGATGCACAGCAATGGGAGACACTAGATAAAACCTGTAGGTTCTTTAAGAACATTATGGAACGCGCTATCGTCCAGCAGCTTGCACCAGACATTAATTGGAGCAGGTTAAGGGGGCTGTTTGGACGTGGTGTTTCTAAGAAGCGTGCGCATGTAAAAGTCAGCGGCAAAGCACTTGAGTCAGGAACAAATAGACTAAAACACATAATCTCAGAAGTCTTTAAATATAACATGCAGCCAATCACTGCTATGGCCCTTATGACCAGTATGTACACCACTCTTAGAATAGGGGCAGTAGTACAGGTAGAGTGGTCTGACATTGACTTGGATGGAGGTGCTTGGTCTATCGACCCGCTAAAAGATAAGTTCGCTTATAAGAAGTTATTTACAGATGAAGAGATAGAAGAGAAGACTGTAACTTTCCCCATGCCTAAGCAGGTTCTTCAGATACTTCGCTTAATGGAAAGCGTAAACATCAGACAAAAGGGTAATGACTACATCTTTCATGGTATCGGTCAAAGCGGGCATCTGACCACAGAGGGAATAAGCAAAATCTTCTTGAAAACCGGTTTTAGTAAGGAACAGAGCGTGCATGGCTTTCGGCATGTTGGAAGTACGTATCTCAATGAGCAGTTCAGAGACGATGGCAGCAGGATGTTTGATAAAGACGTCATCGAGGCTGCTCTTCAGCACTCAGGAAGCGGCTCAGACAAGGATAAGATTAGAGCGGTTTACAACGAGGCTGAATACTGGCGACCAAGAGAGCTATGTCTTCAGTTCTGGGCAGACTATGTACAGGACATCATAGGCGCAACGCCACAGGAAGTATGGGACAGGAAGTGTAAAGCGTAAGCTCTAAAGTCATGAAAAAGAATAACAAACCAGATACCCCACACAACCTTAGTACCCCAGAGCAGCTAAGAGAGTTTCGCGAGAAGAATCCTCTTATTTATTCATTAGAAGCAAAAAAAAGACGAAATAAATTCCCCAATAGCAGCATAGTAAACCTAATAGAAGATGAACTTGAATCTTATATAAATGATGGACCAAGGCGCGATGAGGATAAAGAAATATTCAAATTAGTCCGGCAAGAAGCGATGTCCCTAAGGCAAATTATTGAGGAAATAAAGCAAGCCAGAACTGAGAGAAATCTAAAAAGGCTAGAAAATCTTTGCTACGACTTAGCGATTAACTACCAGAAATCTTTGCTCTACCAAGATAGCTCTGAAGCCTTGATGTCAGACTATTCTAGAAAACAAAGCACCAGCATAGGACTAGAGAAGTCAATGAAAAAAAGAGCCACTGGAAAAAAGGAGAAGCTAGCAGAACTGGGCACCTTTATTCAGCAGGAATTACGCAAAAACCCAAAGGTTTCTAATAAAGAACTTCTAAGACAAGCCGAGAGAGGCAGGTACGGCGGTGATTACACAGAAGCCAGCCTAGCAAAGCACATCAAAGACATCGCAGCAAAAGAGAGAAAAATAATTAAGAATAATAATTAGGGAATTTTGGTACCAAGTTCCGATGTAACTTTCCCACTAGGCTATTTTTTGGTACAGAATAGTGACTCCTTAAATTTCATGCCAGCACATGCAGGCGCATAGATAAGCAGGAGTTATACATGAAGAATACCCCTCCACAGTCAGACCTACTGACATATCAAGAGGCAGCTGCCTTCCTCAACACTAGTGAGTCTAGTATCAGAAGGTTCCTGAAAGACGACTCCACCTTCCCTCCTCCAATCAGGATGGGGCAAAGAGTCGTTCGCTTTAGCAAGACAAAGCTAGAGGAATGGCTAGAACTTTAGAGTGAGTGTGCCTGAACGGGTTCTCTTGCAAGTTACTGATTTATATAGATTTTATATAAAGCTCTACTTACTAACATGCAGTATAAGCTATTGTTTTATATGGCTTTTTATCATTGGTAGATGAGTCCAATATTACCTTTTATCACTAGAACTACTGGTGCCTTTGCACAGGTAGCTAGTACCACTTGGAATTGAATTATGAAAAAAACATACAGTCGCAGTCCTAGACAGCAGGCCATAGATGCTAAATGTAAGGACTGTGGTTATGACCCTTACGATAAAGGAACATGGCGTTATCAGATAGAAATATGCCCTTGTACTGATTGCCCCTTATATGAATTTAGACCTGTCACGATGAAGAACTATGAGAAAGGAGATGTGGATAGTTAATAGTCTTATTGTCTTTAGTAACTATTAATGTCTATGACTAACTTTAGTGGTAGCTGTAGGGGTAGTAGCAGCAGAGAAGAGGAATTCCCTATGTTAACCACATCTCCTCTAGCCCACTGTTCATCTGTGTTTAAGCCGACACCTGAGTTACTGACACAGCTAGACCAATACATCCTTAAGAAGAAAGTTCCGGCAGATAAGTCTAAATGTCATAGGTTTCTAACCCCACTAACCCTTATAGATGATTCTTCTCTACGTTCTGCATTAGACAACGTCCTAGAAGAACTGCAAGGGCTGATTAAGTGGCCTAGCCAGACCAAGTATCGTAAGACATTAGAGCAGATGCTGGAGTATGTAGTCCTGAACCTTGCTCTAGGTGCTTTAACCAACAATTGGACCCTAATTGATAAGAACAAAAGTCATTACAGCAAAGGCTATTCGCCGTACACCACTGAGTTTAGCTACAGCTCTTTGATGACCGTCATAGATACGCTAAAGGAGGCTAGGCTGATAAAGCTGTTCAAAGGAGGTAAGTACGTCAAAGGCTCTATGCTGACCAGAATCTATCCTGTTAAGGTCTTAGAACAACAGCTGTACCCCTTTGGCTTAGCCGTCCAGCAATCTCTAAGGCCACCCTATCTCACTATTAACGAGCCAGAGGCAGGCTGGAATGTTGTTCCCAAAGTAGACGATAGTCACCCGGATAAGCAGATGATGCATGCAATTAACGAGGAGTTTAAGGCTCATCGGTGGGCTTGTAAGGGACCTGTTGTGTTGAAGTACAAACACAATGTCTTTACTGGGGGCAGGCTTTACACTCCCTTCCAGAATCTACCTGTTAACGCAGTGCCACTTCGCATAAACACTCTAATAGATGGTGAGCCAATCGCTGAGGTGGACTTCAGCGCTTGTCACTTGAGGATGGGATTGGCAATCTTTGGTGGTGAAGACGCAGGTGATGACCCGTACCGTAAAATTGCTGATTATGCACAAACTACGAGAGACAAAGTTAAAGGATACATTACCATTGCCTTAAGCTGTAGTAGTGCTAAATCTGCTTCAGACGCACTAAAAAACAAACGTTATGGGGATACTGCGATAAAGACTCTAGAGAATGCTACTAGGCGTTGCTATCCAAACCTAAGACTCTATGACGCACTAGGCATTCATCTACAAAGCCTAGAGGGGCAGATACTCATGCATATCATGTATCAAGGGGTCTTAGAGGGTAAAGTAGTCCTTCCTATCCATGATGCAGTAGCGGTCAAGGTACGGGATGCAAAGTGGGCAGCAGAAAGAATGGAAGCTGCATGGGTGCAGGTGTGTTGCAAGAATGACACTAAAGCCAAACCAAGATTAAAGGTTAATTATCCATAATTTTAGCCCTCTCGTACTGGAGTAGATCAGGGAAGCAGAGTCTGTGCAGGCTATAGACCGACTCAGGCTACTTAGAGACAACACAGAGGCTGGAGACAGGCAGGTATTTATACAGTCATCAGTTCCACTGGACATCACTGTAGATAAACTGTGGAGCTGGAAGAAACTACAAAGGGCACTGGAACTATGGAGGGAAGCTGATGGTGTGCTACCACTGGATGCACCACAGCTCCTGAAGAGATGTCCTAGTATCGGAAGTGTTAAAACTGCCAGCAGGCGAGTTAAAGAGATAGTTTTGGACAAGTCTCTAATAGTATATCTTATTAGAAGTGTGTCCATTTCTTCAGTATCTTATCGCATACTAGGGAAAAAGAAGCAGTACACAGCCCTTGTCGATGCCAGTCTGGGTGATCAGAGACTAATCGAAACTCTTTCAGAGCTAACAAGACAGGCTGTTGAACTAATTGAGGGCTAGAACCAGCACAGACCAATGAACACCCAACTCCAACAGCAGATAGTGACACTCCAGGCGCTCCGGCAGAGCCTGTTAAATGAAGAGCCTATCATGTGGGATGAGGTTCATGCTGTAGAGAGGGATTTGAAGCACATGGAGGAACAGAATGAGCTTGCTCAAGGGGTTGGTGAAGACAAGCCCTATGCAGCCGAGGATGCTGCTGTGGCTATGATGGAGAGTGCTGCCAGGAGGAGGGAGCAATGAACACTAAATATTTCCTCAGCCTTCTGCTGTTTATGCCTGTCCTTTCCATAGGGCAAGAGCTACCAGATGAGGATTGGCTATGCATCACAAAGAACCCATTCCACGTAAACTCATCGGAGGAATCATTCGAAATACACAATGCTCCTAGTTATATATTTAATCCTTCAAGAGGTATTCGTGAATTTGAAAACGAACAATTTAATGTGACAAATTGCAGAGAGAATGCTCTAGCTACATCATACATTTGTTTTGGTACTGAGCTGCCGGACATCCAACAACTATTTCACATCAATGTGACAGCTAGGACATTTAATTACGTGAGAAGTATTATGAGCAACTTGGGTGGAAATTCAGTAGTTACTTTATTGGGTACCTGCAATAAAATCTGATGCAAATTCCTAATTGTCTATACGTTGTGCTGCTTCCCTCAAGGTACAGAGTGGATCTGTCTAGTGAACTGGTGGCGATTCACATCAAGGAAGCATTGATACTATCTGTAGCCTTTGACCAGGATGCTGTAGAGGCTGCAAAGCGGGAAGCGGCTGTGATGGCGGTGATGGATAGGACTATGCTGGCTTAACTTGCCCCATCTACGCCTCAACCGTGTCCGCTAACAAACCAAAGCAGACACTGGGCAGTCTTCCAAAATCTCCTCTTTTTTTAAAATCCACTATTAAGTATCTGGGCAGGTACAGTAACTGTGTAAGGCTGTGATGCTCCTCCCCCGTGCCTGTTTTGACACCGGCTAGTTGA
>Ga0255768_10000845_pt1:0-5000 | contig 32098 bp, 35 predicted proteins | sample 071ome_33_FD_179983 | JGI IMG/M metagenome (GOLD analysis project Ga0255768, IMG submission 179983) | Coastal salt marsh microbial communities from the Groves Creek Marsh, Skidaway Island, Georgia - 071412AT metaG (version 2) | ecosystem: Environmental > Aquatic > Marine > Intertidal...
AATAAGATTTGGAACATAATGGTATTGATCTCCAAAGGCTGCTAGTGCTGAGACATCTACTTTACCTGATAAATAAATTTCTACCTCTGGATGACTCTCTCTAATAGCATTGGTTGCATGATTAATGCTGGGCAAGATCATTTGCGAGGGTAAATACCTAAGAGCATCCCTGGTGCTTTTTGATAAATTTAATCCTGAATAAAATTTATATTCTAGATTTTCTATCTTGTTGATTTGAGTATTACGAAAAATGGCATCTCTTAACAGAAATTCTCCTGGAAATATCATTCCACCATTATGCTTACCATCGCCATCAACAAAATCAAGCGTAATAGTCGTTCCAAAATCTATCACGATATAAGAGCGCTTTAGTCTTTGCCAGCAGGCTAGCATAAGCACCCACCTGTCAGCACCAATACTTTTTTGATAATCAGAGTCAATAGTTAAGCCAAGGTAAGATGACTTTACTTTGATAATCTTATAGCTAATGGATCGATTTCTTAAAAACTCGACCAATTGCTCTTCTATGTACTTGGGTCCAACAGAGCAAATAAAGACACATACAATTTCTTTTGAAATAATTTGATCTAGATTATTTAAAAAATCTTCATGGGGACAGCTCTTCACCTTGTCATGAGCTCCCTCCTGATACTTGATTGATGAGTTACCAATATCTATAAGTAGGTTCATATAGGTATTATATCAACGGAGCCTGAGGCAAACTTTTTTTCTATGCCCTCTGAAAATAAAAGTAACTCCCCTTCTTCATTTACGCCAATGGCCTTGCCTTGAAGCTTTTCTGATCCGGTCGTAATCTTTATAGTTTTGTTTTTTAGAAAATCATATCTATTAAAGTATCCACATAGACCAGCAAAGCTCGTCCATTCATTCTTACTATTAAGCGTAATGATCTCTTTGGTTAAATCAGATACAATTTTTTCAGACGAGAAGCCATCCACTAAGAGCTCATTAATGCCTGCGACTTGTTCTTGGCCTAATTTGAATGGATGCTTATTGATTCCTATGCCGACGACACAATTATTTGTATCTTCGTAAAAAGTATTCTCTACAAGGATTCCACAAAGCTTCCTTTCACCAAAATAAATATCATTAGGCCATTTAAGATAAATATTACTTGCTCCTATTGAAGCTAGATATTTGTGAATAATCACACCAATGCATAAACTTAAGTTTCTTTGAAAGTATTCTTTCTTAATTGCCTTAAGCCCAACTGAAAAAAGTAAACTTGAGCCTGGATTGGCAATCCAATGCTTCCCTCTTTGGCCTTTTCCTTTTGTTTGGAAGTCTGATGAAACAAGCACGCTTGATTCAGAATGATTGAGTAACTTGGCTGCAACCGTATTGGTTGACTCGGATACGATGTGATGGGCATAAATTAAATTTTTATTTTGTTGATTGAGCGAATTAATTTCCTCTTCTATGCTGCTTGAGTCGAGCAACTTGAGTGGAGATATACAACATAGAGTTTTCTCTTTCTCTATTAGAAAATTATCTAGCTTTAAAAAGTTTTCTATGATTTTGCTAGCTTCGGCGTGGGTTAGGTCAAGTTCTTTTGTTAATGAGGCTGGTGAAATTTTTTTTGATAAGGACAGTAATCGTAGAAAGCCTGCTAACTGATGATGTGGTATTTGATCTATTAGCACTATAGAAATTTACCTTCAGTACCATCTCTAATTCGTTGAAAGTTGCTTCTGTGCATGTAAGCAATGAGGATGCTTATAATTAAATACCAAGCTGTTTCATAATAGGATGCTACAAAATTGGGCGAAACAAGGGTACACATGAGTGGAGCACATGTTGAAGCGACACTCACATATTTTGAGACCAAAAGTACTATGACCCAAAAAAACAATACCAGTAATCCCAGTTTCCAGTTTAAAGCCATCACCAATCCAAGTGCAGTAGCGACTCCTTTGCCCCCTTTGTAGTTATACCAAATTGGAAAAAGGTGACCTAAGAATGCAGCCATTCCGCACAATAACATCGCAAAATAATGTTCTTCGTAAGGAAAAATTGAGAGATTGAGCGAAGCAATAAATTTAATTGCGATGAACCCTTTGGCTACATCTATCAAAAGAACTGCTACTCCATAAATTTTTCCGTAAACTCGGTATGCATTAGTTGCACCAGCATTACCACTCCCTAATGTACGTATGTCCTGCTTACTAAATATCCTGCCTAAAATCAAACTCCCTACACACGAACCAATGAGGTAACTGAGTGCAATTTTAAGGCCCAAATCAAGCATTAGGAATCATACAGCTCTTGAATTGACTGCTCTTTGGATAGATGAGTCTCCCAATTCATTATATTTTGGTAGTGACTAAAGTCTTTCTTTAGAACTCTTTTTGCAAATTGAAGATATATGTATAAGGTTATATCTGCATAAGAAAACTGATCGTTAGCCAGGAATAAAGAATGTTTCATATCATTCTCTATTAGCTCAAGATTATTTTCGATTCGTTGATTACCTCTGTCTATGAGAGCAGGGATTTGTTCATATGGTTTTGAGCCTGGCAGACCTCTGTTTTTATATCTCTCAAGACTATTACGAAAAACCTCTTGTACACCGATATAAAAATCCTCAAGAGCAATGCATTTTTGAAGCACAAATGCTTTTTCTTGTTGACTGCTTCCAAATAAGCTTATCTCTCCATATCTTGAGTCTAAGTAAGTACTTATTGCCAAGCTCTCCAAGAGTATTTGACCATCCTCTAACAACAAGGCAGGAACGGTACCCTTAGGATTGATAGCTAAATATTCGGGCTTCAGATTCTCTTGCTCCAAGAGATTAATATCAACGATTTCTAGGGCAATTTTATGATGAATAATCACCGCCCTAACTTTTGTTGGATTTGGAGCATTTTTAAAATTATAAAATTTCACTATTCCCCCTTTGTGTACTTAATTTTTAGATTATCTAGTTTGTCATAGAGCTCCTTTGAGTCAAATAGGCTCTTTAATTCCTGATAACCACCAACATGCTCTTTACCAATAAATATTTGTGGAAAGGTCCTAAAGTTATAGGCCATGATCAATTCGTTTCTGATCACCTCAAAATTTTCAATATGATCTGAATCATCAATTTTTATCTCTTTATATGGAATTGCTAATTTAGTAAGAAGGTTTTTAGCTGCCATGCAGTAAGGGCAAAAATTAATTGAAATAAAACTCACCTCTCCGCCATATTGCAGAAGAAGGTTTTCAATATATTGTTTTGAGTTTTCTTGGGATTTCATAAATTAAATGCCTGGCGGTGACCTACTCTCACATGGGGAAGCCCCACACTACCATCGGCGATGAACGTTTTCACTTCCGAGTTCGGAATGGGATCGGGTGGTACCCGTTCTCTATGGCCGCCAGGCAAATTAGTTTTGGAACGATCCATTCGATTAGTCAAACTTCTTTGAATTATATAGTCAAGCCTCACGGACAATTAGTACTGGTTAGCTTCACTCATTACTGAGCTTCTACATCCAGCCTATCAACCTTGTAGTCTTCAAGGGTCCTTCAGGGGGATAAACTCCCCAGGGAAACCTAATCTTGGGAGGGGCTTCCCGCTTAGATGCTTTCAGCGGTTATCCCTTCCATACATAGCTACCCGGCAATGCCACTGGCGTGACAACCGGAACACCAGAGGTATGTCCACTCCGGTCCTCTCGTACTAGGAGCAGCTTCCCTCAAGTTTCCAACGCCCACGGCAGATAGGGACCGAACTGTCTCACGACGTTCTAAACCCAGCTCGCGTACCACTTTAAATGGCGAACAGCCATACCCTTGGGACCTGCTACAGCCCCAGGATGTGATGAGCCGACATCGAGGTGCCAAACTCCTCCGTCGATGTGGACTCTTGGGAGGAATCAGCCTGTTATCCCCGGCGTACCTTTTATCCGTTGAGCGATGGCCCTTCCATACAGAACCACCGGATCACTAAGACCGACTTTCGTCCCTGCTCGACTTGTCTGTCTCGCAGTCAAGCACTCTTATGCCTTTGCACACAATGCGCGATGACCGACCGCGCTGAGAGTACCTTTGCACTCCTCCGTTACTCTTTGGGAGGAGACCGCCCCAGTCAAACTACCCACCATACACTGTCCCTGATCCGGATTACGGACCTAGGTTAGAACTTCAAACATACCAGGGTGGTATTTCAAGGTTGGCTCCATGCAAACTAACGTTCACACTTCAAAGCCTCCCACCTATCCTACACAAATATGGTCAAAATTCAGTGTAAAGTTGTAGTAAAGGTGCACGGGGTCTTTCCGTCTAGCCGCGGGTACACTGCATCTTCACAGCAATTTCAATTTCACTGAGTCTCGGGTGGAGACAGTGTGGCCATCGTTACGCCATTCGTGCAGGTCGGAACTTACCCGACAAGGAATTTCGCTACCTTAGGACCGTTATAGTTACGGCCGCCGTTTACCGGGGCTTCGATCAAGAGCTTCGCCCAAGGGCTAACCCCATCAATTAACCTTCCGGCACCGGGCAGGCGTCACACCCTATACGTCCTCTTAAGAGTTTGCAGAGTGCTGTGTTTTTAATAAACAGTCGCAGCCACCATTTTACTGAGACCTTAATCAGCTTAGAAAGCAAGTTTCATCACCAACTAAGGCGTACCTTCTCCCGAAGTTACGGTACAATTTTGCCTAGTTCCTTCACCCGAGTTCTCTCAAGCGCCTTAGGATTCTCTCCTCACCTACCTGTGTCGGTTTATAGTACGGTCCTGAACAATTTATGCTTAGAGGCTTTTCCTGGAAGCATGGTATCAATCACTTCATTCAAAAGAGAACTCGTCATCATGTCTCAGAATTGTATTCCCGGATTTGCCTAAGAATACTTCCTACACACTTAAACCAGGTAATCCAACACCTGGCTGATCTAACCTTCTTCGTCCCCCCATCGCAATTGTTCAAGGTACAGGAATATTAACCTGTTTCCCATCGACTACACCTTTCGGTCTCGCCTTAGGGGCCGACTAA
>Ga0255768_10000845_pt1:10000-32098 | contig 32098 bp, 35 predicted proteins | sample 071ome_33_FD_179983 | JGI IMG/M metagenome (GOLD analysis project Ga0255768, IMG submission 179983) | Coastal salt marsh microbial communities from the Groves Creek Marsh, Skidaway Island, Georgia - 071412AT metaG (version 2) | ecosystem: Environmental > Aquatic > Marine >...
GGTTTGGCTCAGCAATGAAGTGGGGGCTGCTTATGGAAATGCAATCAATGAAATTATTGTTGAAAACCAAATTGGCAAGAAAAAAATTGAGGCTGTTGGTATCTCAGGCCAAACCGTACTCCACCAACCAACTTCAGATAGGCCATATACATTTCAAATTGGAAACATATCAAAAGTACATGCATTGACCTCATTAAATCTGATCTATGATTTTAGGGTAACTGATATGAATAATGGAGGTCATGGAGCTCCATTATTACCTGCTTTTTTTGATCAAATAAAAAGCAAAAATTTTATTTATCTAAATATTGGGGGAATTGCCAATATCTCTTTTAAATTGGATAAAAATTATGTTGGCTTCGACTGTGGGCCTGGTAATACATTAATTGATCTATGTGCTCAAAAATTTTTAAGCCTGCCTTATGATCCAGACGGAGCACATGCTAAACAAGGAGAAGTTGACAAAGTTATATTAGATAAAATGCTAGATGATGCTTACTTTAAGTTACCTTCTCCAAAGTCGACAGGGACAGACTACTTTAATCAGAGCTGGATTTTGGAATTTTTTCAGAAAGAAATGTCTAATTTAGATTTTTTGGCGACCGTTACCGAGCTTACTGCTCAAAGTATTGCTAGAGAGATCAATGCTATTAATTCGGAACATGAAAAGGTTATTGTTTATGGTGGAGGCTCTCATAACACATTTTTGATCAACCGCATTAGGGAAAATTTAAAAAATTATGATGTTGTCAGTTCTGAGCTTATAGGACTAGACCCAGACTATGTTGAGGCTATTGCATTTGCATGGCTTGCTAAAGAGCGTATTAAAAATAAGACTATAGATCTTACACAGATTACAGGGTCAAGAAGCATTGCATTGCTTGGAGAATGCTACTTATAAATTAAGCTGCAAATGAGGACCCACAGCCGCAGGTAGTCGAGGCATTAGGATTTCTAATGACAAATTGTGCGCCAGAAAGGTCTTCTTTAAAATCAATCTCGGCTCCTTTCAAATATTGAACGCTCATAGGATCGACCAACAAGGAGACTCCATCAGTAATAATTTCTGAATCTCCATCTTGGGCTGATTCGTCAAAAGTAAAGCCATACTGGAAGCCCGAACATCCTCCGCCTTGAATGTATACTCTTAGTTTAAGGTCGGCATTACCTTCTTTATCAATGAGCTCTCTTACCTTTCCAGCTGCAGAGCTTGTAAAATTTATCACGGGTTGCATGTTGCTAATTAATAATCTTCTGTTGATTCAAAATTTTCATAGAGGTCAGTGCTGTCGTCTTCATTAGAATCATAAGATTCTTCATGATGATCGCCCGCAGAACGGATTAAGTTGCCAGTGACTTCTGCGCCTAATGCAAGTTGAATGTTGTTGTATTCAATATTGCCCAAAACTCTCGCAGATGATCCACATTCAACGATATTTTTTGCAACTATGTTACCTTTAACAACTCCATTGATGATTACTTTCGAACCAATGATATTTCCCTCAACATATCCCTGCTCAGAGATTCTTATGCTGCTGTCACCCTTCATATTTTTTAAGTCACCGACTAAGGAGCCCTCAATCGTGATTTCTGAATCAGTTTCTATATCTCCAAAAATCTTAGTCGTCTGACTGATAACTGTACCTGGTCCTGATTTCATAGGCTTTATCTGTATTTCAACTGTCTCTTTTTTTCCGAACATAATTAACTAAATAATACTGAATATAACAATAATCAATGACTTATCCTAGATATTAGTGAGACGAAATACGATTTAAATGCTTCAATGCACGCTTATATACATTCTGTTTAAAGCTTATGACACGATTTGCTGGCTCCCAATAATCTATCCATTCGTATCGATCAAATTCAGGCACATCTGTAATCGCTAAATCTGGGTTGGCTTTTTGATTTGATAGTTCCAATAGATACCATTTCTGTTTTTGACCCAAACAAAGGGGCTTTTTTCTATAATTAATCAGATCTTTTGGCAACTTGTAAAAGAATAGCCTCGAAGATGAGGCTATAATTTTTACGTCATCTTTTGTCAGGCCAACCTCTTCGTAGAGCTCCCGATACATGGCCTCCTTGTAGGTCTCACCCGAATGGACCCCGCCCTGAGGGAATTGCCAGCCCTGATCATTAATACGACGCCCAATCAGCACTTTAAGCTCAGTATTTCTCAAGACAATACAGACATTCTTTCTAAACCCTCGTCTATCGATACTGTCTCTCATTTTCTTTTGAGTCCCTCAGCTTCTTTTCTGGCGTTAAGCATTAGATTTATAAATTCAGGCTCCTTTCCCTTTGAGATAATCTCCCTAACATCCTCTAAGGTTTCTATAAAATTACTTAAGGGTTCTGCCCCAAAATTATTTAATTTTTGAATTTCATAATAAAGCTTTGGACTCTCCGATATAACTTTTGTTGCCACTTCTAGCTGAGCATCAAAAGTAGTTGAAGAAATATTATTGAGTCTAGGTAGATTTTCATTACTTCTAACTAAGGTCTCTAAAAAGGCAATATTGATTATGTGCGACAGACCTAAAATATATCCCATTAATTTGTCATGCTCATCAAGGCTGAGATGAACTGTGTTGACCATCGTTGAGGCAAACAAGTCTTGAGCACAATTCGCAGCCTCAGAATTGCCAACATCAATGATCACGATATGTTTCTGGGACAACATCTTTGTGTCTGGTCCAAACATTGGGTGGACTGAGGCAACTTTATAACCCTTTTTAGCCAGAGAAGTTAGTGCTTCTTTAACTGGGCTTTTTAATGAGGCAATGTCAATAATTAGAGCATCAGTTATTACATTACTAATTTTTTCAATAACAGTTTTTGTTGAAGACAGTGGAGTACAAATACATATGAGATCAAAATTTAAATTACTTTGATCAAGATCTACAAACTTATCGCCCTCAGTCTGATTGCTGTCCGAGATAAGGACTTTATATCCCTGTGAAGACAGAAAATCATCCATCCATTGACCCATCTTACCAAGCCCTCCTATAACTAAAGCGGACTTCCCTCTCCCAGCATCCAAACTGTTTAGCTTAATTTTTTCTTGCTTGCTAAGAGAGCTTTCTATAAGCAAATACATAACTTTTTCAATCATATCAGGATTGATTTTCGTGTTCTTTGCAGATTCTCTCGCCCTTTCTATTACCCTTTTCTCACGACTAAAGTCACGAATAGGTAACCCCTTGGAAAGCTTATAATTGACAACCTCCTCAACTATTTTTTCTCTTTCAGCAATCAGCGAAATTAATTCATCGTCCAGTTCAGAGATTCTTATTCTTATTTTTTCTAGGTCCATAAACGACATTTAAAGGTAATAAAGATCGGAATTCAATAACTTAATCTTTATGTGTAATAATTATCTCAATCATCATGTTAATTAATGCTCAATCTAATCCTTTAATTATTATTAAAGCTTGGCTTTTGGATGCTGCTAATAGGAGCGATATGAGGTATCCAAATGCATTTTGTTTATCCACATCGACGGATTCTCTACCCGACTCAAGAATTGTACTTTATAAATTATTCAATGATGAGAATGGATACCTCACCTTTTTCACCAATTATGAATCTAAAAAAGGTTCAGATTTAGAGGTGAATAATGAAGCAGCAGCTGTTTTTTACTGGGATAAATTAGGTCGTCAATTAAGATTAAAAGGGAAATGCGTTAAATCGCCGGGATCTGAAAGTGATGATTATTTTGCCTCAAGGCCAATCTTGAACCAATTGAATGCAAAGCTAAGCCAGCAGAGCCAACCCACTGAATCGCTCAAGATCTTAAACGACAAGTTAATTGCTGAACAAGATGCAATCCAAAAAAATGATATCTCTTTAATTCATAGGCCTAACCACTGGGGAGGATTTAGGTTATACTTCTCATCAATTGAATTTTGGGAGGCGGGTGAAGGACGCTTCCACGAAAGATACTTATTCCAAAGAACTATAAGTTTTGATTCGAAACATAATTTAGAGTCAACGAATTGGAAATTTTCTATACTTCAACCTTAAAAAATGGCGAGATTAACTAAAATATATACAAGAACTGGCGATGCGGGGACTACCTCGCTAGGTAATGGAGAACGAGTGTCAAAAAATGATCCTAGAATCAATCTTTGCGGGGATCTTGACGAATGTAACTCTTCTATTGGGATTCTTATTGAGAATGTTCAATCAAAGGATGTTTTGACCTTTCTTTCTCAGGTACAAAATGATCTATTTGACATTGGTGCACAAGTCACCTTTCCAGGCTATCAAGCAATCAGTCAAGATAAAATTAATTATTTGGAGTCCTACTTGGATGGCTTGAATGCTGAACTGAAGCCTTTAGAGGAGTTTGTTAAACCTCGCGGCCCAAATGGAGCCGCCTACTGTCATTTAAGCAGAAGCATTGCCAGGAGATGCGAAAGAACTGCTTGGGAATTAAAATCAACTCAAGAGCTCGATAAGAATATTTTAATTTATTTAAATCGCCTTTCAGATTGTTTATTCGTTCTAGCTAGATCACTTTGTGAAAGGGACAGCGCCCCTGAAATGTGGACCAAGAATTAGATTGTCCATCCAAAAAGCGTCATTAAGCTAATTATCACTAACCACAAAAAGACGCCTCTCTTGCATACTTGCTGTAAGCGTATGCGACGTTGTATTTCTGCAGTGCTCTCTTCACTATAAATAATCTCCTCAAGTAAGCTGGGGTCGAATTTATCAAGCAAAGAAATCTCAGATTGACTTATATTTTTATGTATCAGGCTGAGCCCTTTATCAAAATTAGCAACTAATGACAATGAGAGCAAAACTACAACTTTGACAGGAAAATTTAGATAACGAAAAAGATTAATCTCCAATTGATCCGGATCATTTTTTAGCAAAAATTGATTGGTAAGAAAATAAAAGATAGCTAATAGTGGCCCAAATAATACAAACCAAAAAATGGGGCCAAAAAAACCAGAAATAATTTTATTAAAATCATAAGAGGTATCAGTCGGCTCATCATTATCTTTTAAATTTTTTAAAAAAAAGGTAGCAATATCTGGGCTAATTATTGCTATACATATCAGCAATGAGAATAAGAAAAAAAGTAATGACCAATTGACGGAAAAAAGCACCAAAAGAGCATTAGTTGTTCCTATACTGGATATAACTATGAGAAATAAAAAAATTGCAACAAAAGGAAAAATCAATTGAAACCAAATTTTAGATAATGAAGAACTTTGTTTGGGTAATATTTTGCCAAGCTTTCTTAGGTACCAATCATAGGCTAGAACACCTATGTAATTATTAGGAATGAGCCTGCTTAAATAGATCAAAATGAGCAAAGTGATAATAATTAGTTTCATTTATATTTCTGAATAAGTTTCTTTAAATAATCCCATTTGAAGTGTTTGCCTGGGTCTTTTTTTCTTTTTGGAGCAATATCTGAATGTCCAATTATATCAGTCTCGGTGAGCGAGGAATAATATCTTGATAGACAAATAATAACTTTAGCCAATGTATGATATTGTCGATCCTCAAAAGCATCAGTATCAATTCCCTCAAGCTCAATGCCAATAGAAAAATCATTACAATTTTCACGCCCAAGATAATTGGATTCTCCGGCATGCCAGGCACGTTTATCTAAGGGAACAAACTGATAAAGCTCACCTTTTCTATCAATGAAAAGGTGACTTGAGACTCTCAAATGGATGATTTTTGCAAAATAAGGATGAACATTTTCGTTGAGATTATTTTGAAAGAAATCAATCACCTCATGACCGCCATAGATGGCGGGAGGAAGGCTGATGCAATGGATAACGACTAGCTCTATTTCAGTATTTGTAGGCCTATCATCATAGTTAGGCGATGGCATAAACTGACATGGAATAATTAATCCCTTTTCAATATCTACCTTATAATTAGTTATCACATTATGAGAATATCACGAATTTTTTTTGAGCATGAGCTATCAAATAAGTTGATTATCACTGATGGTGACAGGGTTAACTATATGCGAAATGCACTTAGGCTTAAGGAAGAGAGCCAATGCATACTATTTAATGGCAAAGGTAACGAGAATCTCTATATCATAAGCCAGGTTAATAAAAAAAATTTGGCTTTACATAAGATAGATGAGCTAGTAATTTCTGATTCATTAAAGTTAAAGATCAAACTGTATCCCAGCCTCATAAAAAATAAATCTATGGATTGGCTAATACAAAAAGCAACCGAGGTTGGCGTCTACCAAATTCAACCCCTGATAACAGAGTATTCAAAATCTAATTTAGAAGCAAAAAAATATTCAAGCGATAAATTGTTGCATTGGGAAAAAATTATTATCAGTGCCTGCGAGCAGTCAGGAAGACATTACATTCCGAAGATCTTGTCGCCTATCCATGCGAAGGAAATAAATATTAATAATGGATTATTTCTTGATGTTTATGCAGAGAATCATCTTGATTCAGCAGAAATCCGGAACGATGAGATCTTAAATCTAATCATTGGCCCAGAGGGGGGATTTTCTAAAGAAGAGAGTGAGTTATTCACAAATCTAGGCCTTAAAAGCTATCACCTTTCTTTGCCAATTCTTAGATCAGAGACTGCTGCTGTGGTAGCATCATCACTATTACTGACTAGAAAACAATGAATCAAAATATTGGCATAATTATTGACCCTCTTGACTCCCTTCATCCGGAGAAAGATTCAAGCTTAGCGATGATTTGGGAGGCCATGAACCGTGGATATGATGTCATAGCCTTTTACCCTGAAAATATTTTCCTTAAAAATGGTATGCCCTCGGCCACTGGTATCCTATTAAAGAAAAATTTAAAAAGCCTGATCAAGATTTCTGAAAGATCCCTTTGGGAGGGCTCCCTGAAAGAACTTGACTTACTTTTTATGCGAAAAGATCCGCCATTTGATATGGAGTACATCTATTTAACCTATTTTATGGATGCTCTAGAAAATTTAGGCGTCAGATGTATTAATCCAGGAAGCTCTCTAAGAAATGTAAATGAAAAATATTACATCTCAAACTTTCCCAATTGCACACCACCTACTCTGATATCAAGCTCTGTTGAGCAAATAAATAAATTTATAGCGAAATACAAAAAAGTTGTTCTTAAGCCCTTAGATGGTATGGGAGGCAAATCGATTTTTGTTATTAATAAAGATGACCTTAATAGGAATGTAATTCTTGAGACTCTTTTAGGTAACAGAAGAACGATCATGGCCCAAAAGTATTTGCCTGAGATAAAAGATGGAGATAAAAGAATCCTCATAATCAATGGGAACCCGATTGATTTCATGCTGAAGAGAATTCCTTCTAAAGATGACTTTCGTGGCAATCTTGTGCGAGGTGCTAGGGCAAAAATCATAGGAATCGGTAATGAGGAGAGGAGACTTTGCGAAAAAATAAGGCCTCATATCATTAAACATCAGCTAATGTTTGTCGGCCTCGATGTGATAGGAAATTTTATTACCGAAATTAATGTCACCAGCCCAACAGGAATTAGAGAAATCGAAAGCGCAAAAAATATAAATATTACAAAAATACTTTTTGATGAAATTGAGAGCTCTTAACATTCATAGAGCTCTGCTGTTTCCTTGTATCGCTGTGATTTCTATAAGTTGCAGTAATACCACCCCCCTTGAGCTTTATCGATTTTATGCAATGGGTACTTGGATTGAAATTACGCTGCAACCCAATGAAGAAAGCCAATTAGCCTTAAGGGAAATAGAAGATTTTTTGTATCAATACGAAAAAGATTTTTACCCTTGGGTAGAAGGTGAGCTAAAAGAACTTAACACTTCAATCACTGACTCAGAGACAATTTTCATCAGTCCTCTTATGCTTGAACTGTTAGAGAAATCTCAATTTATGTTTAATGCTTCGGAGGGTAGATTTGACCCCTCAATTGGGCCTCTGGTTGAGTTGTGGGGCTTTAATAATATGATGAGCCAAATGACTGTACCCGAAGATGATGATATACAGAACCTCTTGTCTGAAAGATTAACCCTCAATGATATCGCTGTTAATAAAAGTATTAATGCTCCCTCTGTTCAGCCTATAAAAAGGGGCATTTTATTGCTTGATTTTGGTGGCATTGCAAAGGGTCAATCTATTAATGAAATTAGAAAAATTTTATTAAATTTTGAACATGAAAATTTTGTCATCAATGCAGGAGGCGATTTACTTGTTGGAACTACTGATCCTCAATATCTTCAAAATTACTCAATTGGCATTAGAAGTCCTAGAGAGGAATCCATTGTATTTAATATCGAAATCTACTCCAATGAGTCAGTTTTTACTTCAGGGGACTATGAGAGATTCTTTGAGGAAGGGAATAACCGATTGCACCATCTAATTAACCCCATCAATGGATATCCATGGACAGAGACTGCAAGCGTGACAGTGATCCATGATGATCCCATCATAGCCGATGCTGCGGCGACAGCCCTCTTTTTCACAACCCAAGAAAATTGGTTGGCAGTTACAGAAATTCTTGATATCTCTATGGCAATGAGGATTGATGCTAATGGTTCAATTGCTATAACAGAAAATATGCGAGAAAGAATCATACCAAACATTGAATAAATCATGCCAACTCCCTCAAATATAATAATTGCAATTGATTTTGGTCATAAAAAAATAGGTATCGCAGTTGGAAATATGATCAGCCAAACTGCAAGTCCTGTTGGAAAATTCAATCTTGATATATTTGTTAAGCAAGAATTAATAAGGCAGATCATCAATGATTGGAACCCATCAAAGATAATCATAGGCTATCCAGTAAGCGCAACTGAAAATAAGATTCATCGATTAATATTAAAGTTTAAAAGCCATATTGAATCACATACCGAACTTGCTGTAATACTAACAGACGAGTCATTCAGTACGGAGGAAGCAAAAAGTATGGTAAATCCAAAAAAAGCGCCTATTGATGCCCTTGCGGCGTGTATAATTGCAGAACAATGGATGCGCAATCAGTAAATTTATCAGCTGCCTCTTAAAATGAGACACCTCATCAGGATCAGCGATCTAGATAAAGAATTTATAAGTACGATCATTTCTGAAGCGAGTCACTTTCTTCAAAATAATAAAATTAAAGTTGGCTCCCATAAAGAGCTTGAAGGCCTTACTGTCGCAAATCTTTTCTTTGAGCCAAGTACTCGAACGCGCGCGTCATTTGACTTGGCTGCAAAAAAAATGGGCGCCCATACCATAAATCTTGAAATTAATACGTCCTCTAGAAAAAAAGGAGAATCGATTAAAGATACCATTCAAACGCTTGAGGCAATGAATGTAAATCTATTTGTAATCAGAGATGCAAAACAGGGAATATGCGATGAAATAGCTACTTACTTGCGAGGCGGCTTAGTAATTAATGCTGGTGAATCCACAGTCTCACACCCAACGCAAGCTATGTTAGATCTCTTCACAATCCTTCAAGTTCACCAAAATTTAAATAATATTCAAATTGCTATCGTGGGAGATATTTCTCATTCTCGTGTCGCTGCGTCTGATATTGAGATTTTTAATATGTTTGGGGCAAAAGATATTAGACTTATTTGCCCTAAGCATCTTCAACCAAAAGAAGTCTTACCTAATACAAAAATTTTCCATAACTTAGCAGAGGGAGCCAGCAAAGCTGACGTGATCATTGCCCTTAGAATTCAAAAGGAGCGATTTATGAGCAATGAAGAAATCCCTGATGAAAAAAGTTATTTCAAACAATTTGGAATTACTGAGTCAACCCTAGCATTAGCTAGCCCTCAAGTCATGATCATGCATCCTGGCCCCATGAATAGAGGGGTCGAGATAAGTGATTCGGTTGCAGATGGTTCACACTCACACATAGTAAGACAAGTAACATATGGCATGGCTATCAGAATGGCTATCCTAAAACAATTATCATCATTTTTATGACATCAAAAAGAAATAACATTTATGTCGAAGAGGCTTTAGTTGAAAATCAAGCGAGATTTGATAACGGTCTTTATGTGATAAGCCTTGCTGCACCTAAAACTGCCAGTGATGCCAAGCCTGGGCAATTTATCCATCTTCAGTGTGATCAAAGTTTACCAATGAGACGACCCCTCTCCATAATGAATACAGAAGGAGATTGCATACATATTATGTATAAAGTAATCGGTGAGGGGCTTGAAAAACTTACTCAAAAAAGGAAAGGAGATACCTTAAACTTACTTGGCCCAATTGGAAATGGTTTCGAGGATATAGAGGATAAATTGATTATTGGAATTGGTGGAGGGGTCGGAATACCACCGGTTTACTTCAATTGTCTCAATGCAAAAAATGCTGGTCATGAAAGTCTGCTCTTTATGGGATCTGAAATAGGTTGGCCCTTTGATATCTCTATAGATCAACAAAAACTCTATCAGAGTGAACAAGAAAATATGCTCTGTGTATCCTCACTAAAAAAGCTTAACTTAACGACAAGGCTTGCTAGCATGAGTAATGAAGAAGGTGTTTACCATGGCTATGTTACAGATTTAGTTAAAGAATGGCTCAATCATGATGATATAGATACAGCAAAGTGTCATGTTGTTGCTTGCGGTCCCGAGCCTATGCTCAAATCGGTTGCAGCATTAGCAAAAGAAATGAATCTTTCTTGCGATATTGCAATTGAAGAATTTATGGCTTGCGGTGTTGGTGGTTGTGCCGGGTGTGCTGTGAAGGTATATAGTGCAGATGGGAGTCATACCATGCAAAGAGTATGTGTCGATGGCCCTGTTTTTAAGGCAGAATCCATTTACCCCTAAAGAAATGAAAGAGTCTCTCCATAATATTTCTGAGAACCTCAATAAAATTCATAGCATCATCAAAGAAAATCGATCTAGCGATAGCATAAAAATAATAGCAGTTAGTAAAGGGCAATCCCTAGAGAAAATTCAACAGGTACTTGACCTAGAAATAACAAACTTCGGCGAAAACTATCTGCAAGAGGCGAGAGAAAAGATAATTAAATTTCAGGAAGAGAAAAATATTCAATGGCACTTTATAGGAAAAATACAATCAAATAAATTAAAAGAAATAGCTCAATACTTTGATTGGATTCAAAGCGTTAGTAAATTAGAGCATATTGATAAGCTAGATTATTATGCTAATAAAAACTCACGGAGATTAAATATACTCTTACAGCTCAGCCAGTCAAATGATAGATTAGGATTTAGCCCCGAAGAAATTTTTAATATTCTAAAATCGAATACCTATCAATATATAGATATTCGAGGCATGATGTTTTTACCTTCTGAAGGATTAAATCATGATCAACTAGATAATGAATTTCAAAATGTCTCGAGCATCTTTCATCAACTAAAATCAACGAAGCATTTTTTTGATACACTCTCAATGGGTATGTCCGCAGATTTTGATCTTGCAATTCGACATGGATCAAATATGTTACGACTTGGAACAATAATTTTTGGGGATAGAAATTATGACAAATAGCCTTTTTTTTCTTGTCAGAACCTTGTTTGATCTTTATCTCTTTGTGCTTTTACTAAGATTCTTATTCCAGTTTTTTAAGCTTGATTTTTATAATCCATTTTCTCAATTTGTCTATAAGGCAACAGCACCGGTAACGATGTCAGTTCAGAGAATACTTCGTTTCTTGCCAATTGAAATGATTTGTTTGTTAGTTTTAGTGGCCTTTCAAATGATCTATGTAACTATGATGCATAATCTTGTTCAATCGATGGGCATTGGCCTGCAGAACTTAAGTCTATTTGAAACCCTCAGACTTTCACTCACCAGAATATTTAGCGAGGTAGTCTGGCTTTACACTCTAACTATCTTTATCCATGCACTGCTATCTTGGTTTGGGGCGGCCTACTATTCACCTATTGGGAGATTACTATTTGATCTAAACGAACCAATATTAAAACCAATTAGAAAAATCTTACCCCTCTCATCTGGATTAGATTTTTCTCCTCTAATTGCATTGATAGTTCTAAATGCCATAAGAGTAGGCATAAGTTTACCCAGCTACCTGCTCTAAAGCTCCCTAAACTCGCTTCTGATTTTCATCAGCCTTGATCTCTCTATGTACAAAAGATCTGCCAGTTTAGAAATTAAATGATCTTCAAACTTATCGACAATTCCATCTGCAGTAGCGACTTCCCACATGCATCTTAAAATAGATTCTTTTTCTTCCTGATTGCAATTTTCATGCAAAGTTCTTGTAAATCCTTGCAGTGAAACTGCATCCTCTATCATTCTATTTGAATCATCAATAATTTGATTAGTAGTTGAATCATCAAGGTCATAAAGATTTTTTGTTATTTCAAATATTTTTTTTTGTTCGCCCTCAGAAGAGTCATAGTCAGATTGCATAATTTCTATTAGTAAAGCAACGGCAGCACATTTTATTAGGTGATCGTTATTGTCAAGCTCTTCAGCTTTTCTAAATTTTGAGAATAAATGCTTTAACATCGAACTTGATACTACCACATGAGGCTAATTCTTTTTTGTTATATATGCATAAAATAACAGAATCAAGTTATAGCAAATACCACATTAAAATGAATTTTTAAATGGAGGTCATATGAGTAGAACTCAAGTTCATCAAGAAGTTATACAAGCTAATGAAGATTATGCTCAATCATTTTCTAAGGGGGAACTTCCTATATTCCCAGGAAGAAAATTTGCAATCCTCACGTGCATGGATGCAAGACTAGATCCAGCAAAATTTGCCGGATTAGAAGAAGGTGATGCGCACATTATTAGAAATGCCGGAGGCAGAGCATCCGATGATGCTATCCGTTCTCTCGTAATATCTCATAAACTACTCGGAACTAATGAGTGGTTCCTAATTCAACATACAGATTGTGGTATGGAATTATTTACTGATGAGATTATGGGTCAATTGTTAGAAGGAAGCCTTAAAACAGCAGTATTTGATGGTAAACAATGGTCAAATCAGGAGGACTCATCCTCAGAGCATTCTACTGAGGGTCATTATCTGAAATGGTTAACCTTTAAGGGATTGGAAAATAATATAGCAAGAGATGTTAATAGAATTAAGAATCACCCTCTCGTTTCAAGTCAAATAAAGGTATATGGATATATCTATGATGTAAGATCTGGAAACTTGATTGCAGTAGCTTAGGATTAAATACTAATGCAGGGGGTATGCCCCTGCAGTTAATCCTTTTTCTTAAAATCTAAAGAAGCTGAATTGATACAGTACCTTAGTCCTGTCGGGTTAGGACCATCTTCGAATACGTGCCCCAAGTGAGCATTACATTTCGAGCATGTGACTTCAGTCCTAACTCTTCCATGGCTAGTATCCTCTTTTTCTAGAATACTTTCATGCATTAATGGCTGATAAAAACTTGGCCACCCTGAACCAGAATTATATTTAGTCTCTGATGAGAATAGTTTGCTCTCACATACCACACAAAGGTAAATCCCCTCCTCAGAATGCTTATCGTATTCACCTGAAAAAGGTGCCTCAGTGCCACTGTTTTGTGTAACTTCAAATTGAAGTGGGGTTAATTTATCTTTAGGCATAAACTAGAGCCTCTCCAGTGCCTCAATTCGCTCTTCAATAGGAGGGTGTGACATAAAGAACCTCATCCAGCCTCCTTTTTTCTTTGCCGAAATACCAAAGGCATTTAAAGGCTCAGGAAGCCCTTCTGGTTCATGGGCACGTTGAAGGGCTCGAAGGGCATTAATCATCTTTGATCTGCCTGCAAGTTTTGCTCCCCCCTCATCCGCTCTAAACTCTCTCTGCCTTGAAAACCACATCACTATTGTGCTAGCTAGAATTCCAAAAACGATTTGTGCCACAATACTGCTGAGATAGTATCCTAAACCGAGTCCACGCTCATTCTTAAGGATTACCCTATCTACAAAAAACCCTACGACCCTCGATAAAAAAATCACAAAAGTATTCACGATGCCTTGGATCAGAGTAAGCGTGATCATATCTCCATTCGCGACATGGCTTACTTCATGCGCCAAGACTGCCTCTATCTCATCCTTTCCTAATCGATTTAATAGTCCTGTACTGACTGCTACAAGAGAAGCATCTCTCCTCGCACCTGTAGCAAACGCGTTTATATCATTTGAAGGGTATATTGCTACTTCAGGCATACCAATCCCAACTTGCTTGGATTGAGCCGCAACAGTTTCTATTAACCAAGTCTCAACCTGATTGGAGGGCGAGGAAATTACTTTAGCCCCCGTCCATTGTTTCGCAGACCATTTTGACATTGCTAATGACATAAAAGATCCAATAAAGCCAATCACTGCAGAAAAAATGAGCAGCGCTCTTAAATCTAAGTCTGTGCCTTGGTTCATTAAAATTGAATCAACGCCTAGGATAGAAAGAGTAATTGAGATAACAACGAGAATTGCAATATTTGTTAGCAGGAATAAGAAGATTCTCTTCACTTTATGCTCCGAAATTTATGATATTACTATTGTATTATTTCTATTAAATGAAATTCAATTCGATAAGACTTATTAAGTTAAACTAATTATATGATGATCTTCAGATATCTGATAGTCGGGATTTCAAGAATATTTTTCAAACTCATAAATACCTTACCGCTGGGTATTCAAATGATCATAGGGCACCTTATAGGATTGCTCTGCTATATTTTTATACCAAAAAGAAGAAAAATCGCATTCAGTAATATCAATCAATGCCTGAATGAAAATACTATCTCAGAAAAAAAACAAATTACCAAAAATCACTTCATATCCTTAGGCAAAAGCCTTATAGAGATGCATCTAGTATGGTTTGGTGATCAGAAAAAGATTTATGATAATCAAAAAATTATCGGACTTGACTATCTAACTAACTCCGTTGCTGAAGGAAGAGGTGTCATTCTACTATCCGCTCACTTTGCAACCCTTGAGGGAATTTTTTGCTCATTAAAAGAACATTGCCCAAAATTAGCAGCCATGTATAGAGTCCAAAAAAATACGGTGTGGAACAAAATAATGACTAAGGGGAGAAGCCGAAATATAGATTTTCTTTTTGCTCATACGGATATTAAAAGCATGATTAAATCACTTAATGATAACTATGTTGTTTGGTATGCCCCAGATCAACATTACGCCAAAAAAAGATCCCGGGAGGTTAATTTTTTTGGTCATAAAGTATCATTCAATTCCGCCACTGAAGATCTAGTGAAAATAACTGATTGTGTTGTGCTGACACAATTCTCCAGACGTCTCAAAGATGGTTCATATGAGATTGAAATTGGACGACCTTTAAGTAGAGAAAACCTCACGCAAGAATATGTCTCAAGGCTTGAAGAATATATTTTAAGAGCGAAAGAACAGTATTATTGGGTACATAAAAGATTTAAATGAGCACTATGTCTAAATTTAACTTTTACCTTCTCCATCCAAAATATTTTTTTATTTGGATTCTTGTATTACTTATGTATGTTTTAGCAAAATTCCCTTTAAAAGCAAAAAGATTTATTGGGGCTATCATTGGAAATTTATCCTTTTTATTCCTAAAAAAAACCCAAAAAACAATAGTTACTAATATCGGCTTATGCCTTCCAGAAATTCCAAAAAAGGATCAAAAAAAGATTACTGCAAAAGTACTAAACAATTACGGTCATTCTCTAGTTGAGGTCAGTTCTGCATGGTTTGCAACCGAACAATCGATTAATCAGGCATTCCATATTGAGAATCCTGAATTGCTCCAGCGGGCAATTAGTCATCAAAAAGCAATTATTATTGGAACCGCACACTTCACTTGTCTTGAATTAGGACTAGCAAAAGCCTCAATGATTTTTAATCGTTATGCGGGTATGTACAGAAAAGCTAAAAATCCTGTCTTGGAGCATGTTATGTTTCAATCAAGACATAGGAGAGGTTGTGAGATGATAGCTCATGATAATGTCAGGGCACTGATAAAGAAATTACGTTCAAATTACGCAACCGTTTACTTACCTGATCAGCCTGATTTTGATAGTCCAACTGACTTATTGCCTTTTTTTGGAAACCCTTGTGTGACCAATACCGCAGTATCTAAAATTGCAAAACTCGGTCATGCAATTATCTTGCCCATGTGTATGCGTTTTGATAGATCATTATCCAAATACGTATTAACCTTTTATCCTTTTTTTGAGCCCAATAACGATGTGGATGATACTAAAAAACTACTATCAATTTTTGAGAATTATATTAGTGAGTATCCAGAACAATACATTTGGGGGTATAAAAAGTTTAAACAGAGGCCGCTTTGTTTTAAGCAGGTTTACTAGTTGCTTTGACCTTCATACCCCCTATAAATATTGAATTTAATTGCCTCAAAATCGTTTAGATTAAGCTTTTGAATGGAGCGGATAAGTCTCGAGACATCTTGATTAAATCTTAAAGTATTTTGCGACTCTTTTGATTTATCAAAGTCAATTAAAAAGACCCTATGACTCGTATCGATAAGGATATTTTTCGTATTAATGTCTGGATGAGTCACTGAGAGCTCGTGAAGGCGTTTGATTTCTTTTCCAATGGCTTGGATGGTCTTTGTGTTCAAACCGCCTCGTAATAAATAAGATTCGAACGTATCAGTGTTCGGAATATATTCGGTAATCAGGCTTGCTTGATAAAAGATCCCGAATCTTCTTACATGCACTGCAATAGGTCTAGCAATTTGCATACCACCCTCTAAAAGCTTTAGCATTAATGACCATTCAAGGAGCGGACGCACTCTTGCTAATCCTGTAAATAAATAATTTTTCTTAAGCAGTGATCTTAATTTCCCGCCACGATAATAATCTTTAATGACATATTTTTTCTCTTCTTTCTCAATTAAGTAGACTTGCGATCTCCCCTCGCCAATCAGTGACGCATTACTACTTTTTTTCCAAAAGTGAATATTACATTCCTCTTCAGAGAACGGAGATTGTTCTGAATTAATGAAGATTGAATTTTTCATAATCAACTACGTATTAAATTTTGCAACGAATTTAAAATTACATCCGGTTTAATGCTATTTAAGCATTCATAATGACCAAAGGCACACTCTCTCTTAAAGCAAGGGGAGCATTCGATATTAAGCCAATGTATGCTTTTTTGATCGGTCATTGGTGGGGTAAATTCTGGCGACGTAGAGCCATAAATTGCGACTACCGGAATACCAACTGAAGCCCCCAAATGCATCAACCCGGAATCATTAGTCACAAGCGACTTCGCAAGAGACAAAATATCTATAGACTCAATAAGGGTGGTTTTTCCAGCAAAAGAGAGACATCGATCATGATTTAAGCCTTGAAGGATCTTTTCAGATAGCACCTGCTCTTTTGAAGAGCCAAAGACGTATACATTGAAATCGTTTTTTTCAATTAATAAGCCTAGCTCATTAAAATGCTTTGTAGGCCACATTTTAGACTTTCCGTATTCTGCGCCAGGCGCGAGGGCGATAAATCTCTTAGTTGCATCCAGCCCATGGCTCTCAAGAATTTCAATACCTCTTTGCTTATTTGCAATGAGCTTGGGCTGAAAAAGATTAAATGCTCCATCAGAATGATTCCCCGCCAAAGCATGGAACCTTTTAATAGTCTGATCCATGCGCTTTGGATCAAAAGACCTAATATCATTAAGAATGCCATATCTTTTTTCACCTAAAAAACCAGTCCTTTTTTTAATTCCAGAAAAAAAAGGGATCAGAGCTGATTTGATTGACCTTGGCAATATATAAGCCTGATCGTAGTTTAATTTTTTTATTTCTTTTGCTTTTTTTAGTATTCCTAGAAGGCCAAGTTTTCCGTGTCTCGTTGGAAGCTCTATGATATTTAAAACTTCTGGCATTCTCCTATAGATATCGCTGGTCCAATTATTCGCACCAACATCAATAATAATTTCTGGATTTTTAATTTTTAAATTCTGAATAAGCGAATGAGATAAAACTGCATCACCTATCCAGGAAGGAGCAATGATAAGAACTTTAAGAGGTCTATTTTCTTTCATTCATAAAATTAAAGTATTCTTCTAACCCTTGTTCGAGTGTGGTTGGCTTAACCCTATATCCAGCTTGGTGAATTTTTTCTTTCGTTGCACAAGTATAGCTCTGATAAGCATCCAAAAGACCCTCTGGAAAATCTATATAATTTTTTACTCCATCTCCCATTAGTTGAATCAATATATTTGCCACATCATTAAAAGATCTTGCCGTACCTGACCCAGCATTATAAACACCAGAATGATTTGCTTGAAACATCGCCCAAATATTCATGTCTATAATGTCATTAACATAAACAAAATCTCTAAGTTGGTCGCCATCGGCAAAGCCATGCGAGCCCTCAAAAAGATTAATGGTTAAATTATTTTTGAGTTGCTCAATAAAATGAAACGCAACGCTAGCCATTTTAGCCTTCTTAAATTCGCCTGGACCATAAACATTAAAGTAACGCAAACCTATGACTTTGGGCATTGGTTGAGCGCTGCCTAGAAAGTATTGTACATACTCATCAAAAAGTAGTTTTGAAAATCCGTAAACATTTAAAGGCCTAAGATCATTTAAATCTTGGGTGTCACAATTGTTATGACTGGTACCATATACAGAGGCGGAAGATGCATAAACAAGAGGAATGGATTTTGTTACACAAACATCCAATAAGAATTTTGAGTACAGGTAATTTTGCTGCATCATAAGCTCGCCATTCCACTCAGTAGTATCTGTGCATGCGCCATTGTGAAAAATTCCATCGATACCTTGATTGGTTTGTTTAAGCTCACTCAAGAACTCGTCAGGACTAATTAGCTCGTCAAAAATGAGTCCATCCAGCCAAGAACTTTCTTCTAGCTTTTCCCGATAATCAACATTAATAATATCTTTAATGCCTCTAGCATTAAGTGCCTTGATTAGGTTGCTTCCAATAAAACCCAATCCACCAGTTACCACATACATAACTATTTTTTAACTTGATACTCGGCACCACAATACGGACATTTCGCCTTGCCATCCTCATCAAGAGGTAAGTATACCCGTGGATGTAGATTCCATTTTTCCTGAGACGGCAAAGGGCAATGCAGGGGTAAATCCGAATTGTCGATTAATACAATTTTTTCTGAACGATCGGCTGTCATAATGAACTTCTATTATATAAAGAAAAAGCCCTGCAAGCAGGGCTTTCTCGTTTCGCGTTTTTAAGAAAGATTTACATCATTCCCATGCCGCCCATTCCGCCCATACCGCCCATATCAGGCATACCAGGGCCAGCTGGCTCATCTTTCTTAGGTTTCTCAGCAATTGCTGCTTCGGTAGTCAAAAGAAGACCTGCAACAGAAGCAGAATTTTGCAAAGCAAGCCTAGTTACTTTGGTTGGGTCAATAATTCCAAACTCAACCATGTCTCCATACTCACTTATTGCAGCGTTGTAGCCGTAGTTATCTTTTCCAGATGCTACCTCATTTAAAACAACAGCTGCATCCTCGCCAGCATTTGTGACGATCTGTCTTAGAGGTTCCTCAATGGCTCTTCTCAAGATTTGAATACCTTGATCCTGATCTGCATTGTCACCTTTGACTGCATCCAGTGAAGCTTGTGCACGCACTAATGCAACACCCCCACCAGGTACAACACCTTCCTCAACGGCAGCTCTGGTAGCATGTAACGCATCCTCGACTCTGGCTTTCTTCTCTTTCATCTCTATCTCAGTCGCAGCACCCACCTTAATTACGGCAACGCCTCCAGCTAGTTTTGCAACACGCTCTTGGAGTTTTTCTTTATCATAATCTGAGGTTGATTGATCAATCTCTTTGTTGATTTGATCGACTCGTGTCTTAATCTCATCTTTGCTTCCTGATCCATCAATCACGGTAGTGTTTTCTTTGGTGATCTGAATTTTCTTGGCTTGGCCTAGATCCTCGAGAGTTGCTTTTTCCAATGAAAGTCCAACCTCTTCGGATATGACCTGACCTTTAGTAAGCACTGCAATATCTTGCAGCATAGCTTTTCTTCTATCGCCGAATCCAGGAGCTTTTACGGCTGCTACCTTAACGATACCTCTGATATTATTTACAACCAATGTCGCTAGCGCTTCGCCTTCAACGTCTTCAGCAATAATTAACAAAGGGTTGCCAGACTTTGCTACAGCCTCAAGAACCGGAAGCAGATCTCTGATATTAGAAATTTTCTTATCATGGATAAGAATATAAGGATTTTCTAACTCAACAGACTGACTTTGTTGGTCATTAATAAAATAAGGAGATAGGTATCCTCTATCAAACTGCATACCTTCAACTACATCAAGCTCATTGGCAAGACCTGAACCTTCTTCAACAGTAATGACACCCTCTTTTCCAACCTTGCTCATTGCGTCAGCAATGATATTTCCGATCTCAGTATCTGAGTTAGCAGAAATAGTACCAACCTGAGCAATGGACTTATCATCTTCGCAGGGCTGGGATAGCTTTTTGAGTTGCTCCACAAGTGAGACAGAGGCTTTATCGATACCTCTCTTAAGATCCATAGGATTAAAACCAGCGGCAACTGCTTTTAAGCCTTCTCTAAAGATAGCTTGCGTCAGCACTGTGGCTGTAGTGGTACCGTCACCAGCTAGGTCTGATGTCTGAGAGGCAACCTCTTTGACCATCTGCACACCCATATTTTCGAACTTATCTTCAAGTTCAATCTCTTTAGCAACTGACACACCATCCTTAGTTACGGTAGGCGCACCAAAACTCTTTTCTAAAACAACGTTCTTACCTTTAGGGCCAAGAGTTACCTTGACAGCGTTAGCAAGCACATTCACGCCCTTCAACATTTTTTGACGGGCATCATCTGAAAATTTTACTTCTTTAGCCATTATTGACTCCTATATATTATTAGTTAACCCTCAATGACAGCCATGACATCGTCTTCTCTCATCACAAGAAGCTCTTCGCCATCAACTTTCACTTCAGTTCCAGAATACTTTCCAAAAAGGATCTTATCTCCAACCTTTAGATCTAAAGGTTGTTTCTCCCCTGAGTCTTTAGTCTTACCGTTACCTACGGCAATAACCTCACCCTTAATTGGTTTTTCAGTAGCGCTATCAGGAATCACGATACCGCCGGGAGAAGTTCTCTCTTCCTCGGTTCTCCTGACGACTACTCGATCATGTAAAGGACGTAAATTCATATTTTCCCTCGTACTTTAAGTTATTGATAAATAAGTATATTATTATTTTTGAAGAGTTAGCACTCTTCCTTTTAGACTGCTAATGATAGGGTTTGATAAAAATATTTCAAGTATTTATAGAAAAAAAAATGGAAAATGATCTTTTATTAGTCTTGGCAACCTGTCCAAGCGAGGAAGAAGCAAAGCTTCTTTCAAACAAATTATTAACTGAAAGGGTGGCAGCTTGTGTGAATATCCTTCCCAATATTCAATCGCATTATAGCTGGAATGATAAAATTGAGCAGACAGCTGAATGTTTACTCTTGATAAAAACACGAAGCGATTATTTTGATCAGGTAAAATTAATAGTAGAAAGGTATATCAGCTATGAAATTCCTGAATGCATAGCGATTAAAATTAACGATGGAAGTACGAAATATTTGAATTGGTTGAAAAATACACTCAAGTGATGAAATTTAAAGTCAAACATATCTTAACAGCGCTCATGCTTTTAAAGGCAATCGGGCTGTATGGACAAACTGTTCTACCTCCCGAGCAAGCATTCCCCTATGAAGCAAGAATATCAGGAAACCTTTTAGAGATAAGCTTTTACCTTCCAGAAGGCTATTACCTATACAAAGATAAGTTTGGAATCATTCAATCGGGCAATGACCTTAGTAATAATATTTTATTTCCCGAAGCAGTCATGCATGAGGATGAATTTTTTGGGGTGAGTGAAATATATAGAGATGAATTCTCTTTGCGGGTTAATTTAGATAACTATAATTCATCCGATACCTTACAAATTCTATTACAAGGTTGTGCCGATATCGGTCTTTGCTATCCTCCACAAGATTGGATGATTACAAACATCCAAAATCTTGTTCCATCGAATGCAAGCTCTAGTTTTTTTAGTAATGATGACCCGCTTACTTATGAGGATGCATTCCAGTTAAATATCAGGTTTGATGGGCCAAATCTTATGATTGTAAATTGGCTGATTGAGCCT